>Ga0207653_10000025_pt1 | contig 116998 bp, 88 predicted proteins | sample KBSK5251metaG_FD_184341 | JGI IMG/M metagenome (GOLD analysis project Ga0207653, IMG submission 184341) | Corn, switchgrass and miscanthus rhizosphere microbial communities from Kellogg Biological Station, Michigan, USA - KBS K5-25-1 metaG... | ecosystem: Host-associated > Plants > Roots >... | reverse complement strand
TGAAGCCAAGGCAACCATAGACTGGCGATTCACTGCCATCGATGCGCGCATTAAGCTTCATCGTCTTTATCCATCAACATCAATGTGACTGACTACTAGTTTCTGGTTTCTGGTTTCTGGGTCTTAGACCCTCCACTTCGAATCCCTTGGAAACCAGAAACCAGAAACCAAAAACCCGAAACCTGAGAAACCCGCCTGACCTATCTCTCAACCGCCATCGCGACTGCGTTCCCACCGCCCAAACACAAAGCCGCCAATCCGCGCCGGGCGTTTCGCCTTTCCATCTCGTGAAGCAGAGTCACAAGAATTCGCGCGCCGCTCGCGCCAATCGGATGCCCAAGCGCGACCGCGCCCCCGTTTACGTTTAGCTTTGCGGGATCGAGCCCCAATTCGCGAGTGATTGCGACTGCCTGCACCGAGAACGCTTCGTTCAATTCGATCAGATCGACGTCCGGCAGGTTCCATCCCGCGCGCTCGATCGTCTTCTGGATCGCCGTGACCGGCGCCATCATCACTAGCTTGGGTTCGACGCCGCTCGTAGCTTGCGCGACGATGCGAGCGAGCGGCTGGCGATTTAGCTTGCGAACGGTTTCTTCCGAGGCGACGACCAGCGCTGCCGCGCCGTCATTCACACTAGGCGCGTTGCCAGCGGTCACCGTTCCGCCTTCCTTGAATGCGGGCTTCAACCGAGCGAGCGCTTCGAGCGATGTCTCTTCGCGCGGGCCTTCGTCGGTCTTGATTGTCAGAGCGGCGCCCTTTCTCTGTTTGATCTCGACCGGAACAATCTCCCGTTCGAAGCGGCCTTCCTTCATTGCCGCGACCGCCTTGCGATGTGAATCGAGCGCGTATTGATCCTGTTCCTCGCGGGTGACGTGATAGCGCTCGGCTACGACTTCGCCGGTACATCCCATATGCCAGTCGTCGAACGCGCACCACAGCCCATCATTAATCATGGAGTCGATCAACTCGCCGTTGCCCAATCTGTAGCCCTGCCGCGCTCCTTTGAGTAAATAAGGAGCGCCGGACATCGATTCCATTCCGCCTGCGACGGCGACATCGATCTCGCCAAGCCTGATTCCATTCGCCGCGAGCATCACGGCCTTGAGACCTGAGCCGCAGACCTTGTTAATGGTAAGCGCAGCGACGGTGTTTGGAATCCCGGCGTGAAGCGCGACTTGCCGTGCAGGGTTTTGTCCGTTGCCCGCCTGAACTACGTTGCCCATTATGACTTCGTCGACAAGGTCGGCGTCGATTCCGGCGCGCTCGATTGTGGCGCGAGCGGCAATGGTCCCGAGTTCAATCGCGCTGAAGTCTTTCAGTACGCCAAGTAATTTCCCGATCGGAGTTCTCGCTCCCGATAGTATGAATGCTTCAGTCATCGTCGTTCCCCTGCCTTGTTAGGATCGCGTTCCGCTTCCGCGAAGAAATCTTATCATATCGAGCCCAGTCGCCGATAAACGCGCTTTCGATCGGTCGTAGCCATACAGCGGACCATTGAAACAAGCGTTCCTCTTGCGCGCCGAAAAGAACCTAGCGGTAACCAGGTATCTCGCGGGATATTGGTTCAGAATTTTAGTTACAACTAATTCAGAGTTTTGTAGTAGAATTCGTGCCGTCGCTGAGACGCAAGTTGTCCTTGCCGCCCAGCCTCTCGGTGGCGAATCGCTAATAAAGGTAGGCTGCGGGATGGCTGGAGGTTTTAAGCTCGGAATCTAGCCCATACGAAGAACGCAAGCGCGAGCATCAATGCGCTTGATCCGAGATCAAAGCCCGGCGTTCTACCCGCACTTTCCGAGGGTGCACCTTGGTTGCGAGATTTACCGTTTCGATCAGATACAAGTGGAACCCTTTGGCCGACAGGCTGCTCACCGGGATCGCAAAGGCATTCCTGCGCCCCGCATTCGCACCATGCGCCAACGACATTGTGACCAGCGAACGCGACTGTAGCAAAAGCAGCCGGGGTGGTTAGATTGTTGTGCTGAGAGGTCGAGAACAAAAGCGGAAGAGCTAAGATGCAGACAGCCGCAAACAGAAGTCGTATTCTCACGGGTTATTCCTCCAAGGTGGCATTAGCTGACTCCGAAATCGCGGTCAGCAGTAGCGGGTTGCTTCGACATATCGTTACCGGTTGTTTGGCCCAGACCGCCCATTTTTCACAAGGGATATTCGTCAAGCTCACGAATGAATTGATTCGCTACGCAGAGCAAGCCTATGTCATGCGTGATGTCAAAGCGCTTGATGAGGTGAGCCACGTATTGATGAATCTGCCTGTAGAAGCTGCACGCCAAATAGGTACTTACTATTTCGCTCTCGCTATGTATCACAGGGGGCAGAGAGAGGAAGCCGACGCTCTGATCGAGAACGTGGCTGACGATGCGCCAGTGACCTACAGGGCGCGAGCCATTCAGACATTGGGCGCTCGTCGCCACGCTTATGGACAACTTGATGAAGCGTTGAGGTTTCAACTGGAAGCGTTGCGAGCCGCATCCGATAGCAATGCGAACGGGCTGCAGACGGCGCTGATGGCGCGCTGGGAAATATCGATTATCAAGAGTCTCGATGGAGATCATAAGGGCGCTCTGTCCGACCTAAAGGGGTTGACTCCGCTGGTTAGTCTGGTTGCAAAACAAACCCCGTTTTACTTCTATTTCTACTGCAACGATCTAGCGGTTGTATTGGGGGAGCTAGGCCACATCGGCGAGGCGCAAACGACCCTGGATATTGCTCTCGCTTCTCCGTATGCTCCGCTCTATCCGAACTGGGCCGAAACTCGGCTCGAAATCGAGGCGAAACGTACGTCCGCGACGCCTTCGGTTGCCGCAGTCTGTCGACCATCCGAAGTCATCCCTGCGTCGCAGACGCAGCCCGAGCCATGCCAAAAGCCTAATCGCGTGGTTGCTTTCTGGTGGTTCGGTATCAAAGGAAATGCCCTTCCATCAGCATTAGCTCCGTTTGCCGGATTGAGGGTGCGCGCTCGTAAAGCCAAGCGCGAAATACTTGAAGTGTTGGGTAGATCCATCCGATCCCGAGCTCCGCCAGTCCGCACTGAATAATCCGCAAATAATTCAATTCTCTTATTATCGCGGGGGCGGACCGCCACTGTCGATGACGACTCTGACCATCCGCCCTAAGCGTGAGTAAATATTTGTGTGTCTCAAACACGCCCTAATGCTCTAAGGACGGGGATGAGTATAGCAAAAAAACGCGATAAGAGTGCAAGTACTGCTTCCGAAAAAGCAAAGGGCTGAAGGCCTTCGATGCCCCCAAGGAGCACGACCCGCAACCCTCGCGTCAGGGCGCTGATCCGGTTCATGGAAGCCAATCTCAGCAAAGAATTCATCTGACCGAACTGGCGGTCTCTCTCTCGTTCTTAGCTCTGCAATCTCTTCAGGACTGAAACGGGACTCTCACCGGCGGAATATCTGAGACGGCTAAGAATGGAGAAAGCGCGTCACCTCCTGGCGACTACTTTGCTTAGCGTCAAACAGATCAATGGCAATCACAGGCTACGCGGATACGAGCAATTTCGTTCGCGACTTCAGGAGATATTTTGCTTACTCCCCCGCCTAATATCGACACCGCAACTACAACTCCCCCGTGAACGCCGGCGAATCGGAATCATGACAAGTAAACAGCAATATTAACTACAAGTTTTTGATTGTAGGGAGAACGGTATCATGCAATACTCTCCGCCGTTGAGATTCTGTGTGAGTTCTTACGCGGCCTCTGGAAGCGGCTTTTAACAGGATCGATTCATTAGTGGACTTGGGTGTCTGCGCAGTGAGTCGGTAGTGCCTGACTTGGTTGTCGAGTTGAACCGATCTAGTCTGTGAGTAATGCCGCAGTCCTCTGTCGAAAGTTGGCCGAGTAAGAACCAACGCTTGTGACGGGTATTCGCCTCACGGCGAGCGCCCGTCACAAAAAGCATCGTTTCTCCTTGGCGGCTAGAGAGGGTGCGCATCGGGGTGGGGCTTAATCATCCCAGGAAGTCCTCACCGCGCGGCGTACTCTCTCCTTTTTTTGTTGGCGTGTCTCGGTTAGGGTCCCCTTCTCCTATGAAATCAATGTTGATCATAGAAGGCTCGACGATCGTCGCAAGGCTGTTTGCCGAGATGTTCGAGAGACGTGGGTGGGAGGTTGTTGTTTGTGATGATCGCGCGAGCGCCTTCGATCGGCTTGGGGGCGGCGCTCTTTACGATGCGATTCTGGTGAGTCATACGGTGCCGGGAACAAACGGCCTTCAGCTTATCGGATTAATCAGGGCGCTCGAGCACCTACGGACGGCCGCGGTTGTGATGATCACCGGCCACAGGGAAGTCAAAGAAGACGCACTGGCAGCAGGAGCGGACGCGGTCCTCTCCAAACCAGTCAACCCCAACGCCCTGATTTGGCTTGTTGAGAAGCATACTGACTAAAGAGGGAAGCGCAGGGACCGCCGAGATGTTGTCTTCAACTCGAAGCGAGTTGCGAAGCGCTTCTGTTACTCCTGCGCTTTGTATCGTGAAACCATTACTTGCGATCTGTCCTCATTCACTTCCGCGAAGACTTAGCTGCGTGCCACGTAAGCTGCTCCCAATATTGCAAAGCGACGGATTGCAAAGCGACGGATTTGTCAGCCCGAGCAGCACGGTGATAGACTCGGACAACTGACAGGACGCCGCATTTATTCATCAGGAGCAGTGGTTTCAGATGCAGGCACTAATATTGGCGGGCGGCAAAGGTACTCGGCTTCGCCCGCTCACGATGCACACACCAAAGCCGATCGTTCCGATTGCTAATCATCCGTTTCTGCTTTATCAACTAGAGCTCCTCAAACGCGCCGATGTTCGCGACGTAATCCTTTCGCTCTCTTATCAGCCGCAAAAGATCGAAGACAAGATCGGTGACGGCACCGATTACAACATGCGAGTCAGTTACACGGTCGAAGCGTCGCCGCTCGGCACGGCCGGGGCTGTCCGCAATGCTGCCGGCTTGATCACCGAAACAACCGTTGTGTTCAACGGCGACGTTCTGACCGACATCGACATTAACGAAGTAATCCGTTTTCATCGCGAACGCGCGGCGGTCGCTACGATCGTGCTCACTCCCGTGGCGAATCCGACGGCGTATGGATTGGTCGAAACTGACAAAAAGGATGGGCGCATTCGGCGATTCCTCGAGAAGCCCAAGCCCGAAGAAGTGACTTGCGATACGATCAACGCGGGCATCTACATACTCGAGCCGCGGGTGCTGGAGTACATACCCGAGGGCGAGCCGTTCATGTTTGAATACGGCGTCTTCCCCCAATTGCTTGAGCGCAAGGAGCCGTTCTTCGCGTACATTTGGAGAGGCTACTGGCGAGACATCGGCACCGCCTCGAGTTATCTGGATGCCAATCTCGATGTGATTGGCGGCCGCGTGAAGCTGCTCGATCCACCGCTCGGCGAACGCGGCGAAAAGTTCGACGCAACCGCGGAGATCGAGCCCCCGTCCGCAGTCGACCCGAGCTGCACCCTGAAATCAGGCGTTCAAATAATCAACTCAGTCGTGAGCCGCAACTGCTATCTCGAAGAACGCGCGCGAATCGAGAATTCGGTTGTGCGCGGCGGTACTCGAATCGGCGCCGGTTCGACGATCGTTGGTTCGATCATCGGCAAAGGATGTCACATCGGCCGCGCGGTGGATGTCGGCAACGGCACGGTTCTCGGTGATAAGTCCGTTGTCACGGATTACAGTCAGGTTGGTTCGTTGTCCGTTGTCGGTAGTCAGTAGCCTCCTCTCCACTCCCAGGCTTCTTTCGCATATTGTTTCTTATGACGACGAGCCCCCAACCACGGACTACGGACCACGGACTCCGGACGATAATGATCCGCGTTCCTAACTGGGTTGGCGATGCGGTGATAGCCGTGCCGGCGCTGCGGGAGCTTCGACGCATCTTTGCCGGCGCTCGAATCACTCTTGCAGCGAGGCCCTGGGTGGCGGGCCTCTTCGACGGCGAGGGTATTGCCGATGAGTTGATACCCATCCGCGACGCCCGAAACTTCATCCAGGCCTCGGTTAACTTCGCGAGCGATGTGCGGATGATGAGGCGAGCCCGAATCGATCTCGCCGTGTTGCTTCAAAATGCTTTCGGGGCCGCGCTGCTTGCGCGCGGGGGCGGAGCAAAAAGAGTTGCGGGATATCCTACCGATCGCCGTCGAGCGCTTCTTGATCTTGTCTTGCCGTTCGAGCCGAATTACAAAACCGCCCATCAGGTCCGTTACTACCTCAATATCGCGGCCGAGCTAGAGCGAAGACTCACCGGCGAGAGTCACGTCGAGATCGATACGGCTCAACCGCGGCTTCACGTGACTGATGACCAGCGCGAGCGCGCACGGTTGTTGCTCGAGCGGTCGGGTGTCCGCACTATCGAACCCTGGCATCGCGCGCGCATCGTCGCGCTCAACCCGGGCGCAACCAACAGCCGCGCTAAGCGCTGGCTCGTTGAGCGATTCGCATCAACCGCTGATCGACTCGCGGAGCGCAACGGGTTTCAAACAATCATCGTCGGCGCGAAAGGCGATGTTGATGACGCAACCGCGGTCGCATCTCTGATGCGCACGCCGGCGACGGTCTTCGCGGGACAAACAGACATCGCAGAATTGAAAGCGCTTCTTGCCTGCACGTCCCTTGTTATCTCAAACGACACCGGCACGGCTCACGTATCGGCTGCTCTGAACGTTCCCACGGTAGTTGTGTTTGGCCCGACCGAACACGTCTCGACGCGGCCGCTTTCGGATGTGGCGATAGTTGTGCGCCACGATGTGGAATGCTCCCCGTGCATGCTGCGCGAGTGCCCAATCGATCATCGATGTATGACTCGCGTTGAAGTAGATGATGTCTATCGCGCGGCCGAAAGCCTGATGGTAAGTACGGCGGGTTGAGCCTCCGCAGATTGATCGCGGTAGTGAAATGGAAAACCAACCTCAACCGCGGACGTCGCCGAGCACGCGGAGACAACGCTAAGGTCGGCAGCCCGGCGATATTCATCATCGTTCTAAGCAAAGACTCGATCGTAGACTTCGCGAATCTGAGTTGTGTGTTTCTCGAGGACTTGCTCGAATTGCTCTACAGACGACAGTCCGAGCGCGCTGGTGATATCCCCAAGAGTGATCGAGGAAACAGGAAGCTTTGGTCCCGGTCTCTCCGCGAGCAATCTCATCCAGTGATCGAGCGTTCTCAAGAACGTATAGCCCTCGAACAGAGCGTGAGTAGCTTGTGGATCGAGTGCTCCTTTAGCGCCGAGATGTTTGATAAGAGCCGATGTCCCGCGCTCGGGCGGAAAGTAAATTCGATCCCGGAGCTGCAAATAGCGAGTTACGAAATAGACGTCTCCCATTCCACCTCGGCCCCACTTAATGTTCGGCCGCGCGCCGCCGGCTTTCTGTTTCACTATGCGTTCGCGCATTTCGCGAAGCTCTTCGCCGAGCGATGCGTTTCGCGACGCTGCCTCGAAGCTTGCGTAACAAATCGCTTCCCTGGCTCGCCTGCCGAAATCCGTTCCGCCCGCAATTTCGCGGCCCTTTAGATAAGCCGAGAGCTCCCACGCGGAGGCGCGATTGTCGATGTATCCAACTAGTCCACGGAGCCCGACGGCCACCGGTCCGCTTTTTCCTTCGGGCCTCAAACGCAGATCGCTTCGATAAAGCAGGCCTTCACGTGTAATCGATGAGAGCACGCGGACGAGTTGCGCGGTGAGCTTCGCGTAAAACTCCTGTGCGTCGGCGGCACCTGTTGAATTTCCCGCGATGGGTGAAAAGGCCGGCAAAGGCCAGGGTTTGCCGTCGTCAAAGACGACTAGCAGATCGAGATCCGATCCGTAATCCATGCCCGCGTGTCCCAATCTCCCAAGACCCAGGACCGCCAGCGGCAACTGTGATCCCTCATCCACGATGACTCCCATCGACTCGGCTGCAATTTCCAGAGCTATGCGCAGGGCTGCTTCGGCGAGCGCCGTTTGCGCGAGATTCGTCGAGCGAAGTTGCTCGCCAATTTGCAGCGCCGTGGTTTCATCCCCTGGTGACTGACCTTTCGCCCGGGACATGTCTTCATAACCTATTGCAATAACCCGCCGGTACCACGCGCGGCGCAAGGCGTCGCTTCTGGAAGCCCAATCGGTTTCCTTATCGACAGCTTCTCGCAGCACCTTTGAAAACTCAGTTGGATTGAGCGGCGCTTCGCTCTCGATTAATGCCCCGGCGAGCGTTGGGCGAGAGACGATCAGGTGAGCCAGATATGGACTGCTCAGGATCAGAATCAAACGCTCGATCAATTGCTGCCACTCGCTCTCGCGAATCACGCCGTGGTGATCGGTGAAGGTCGCAAATGAATCAGCCCACGATATCAGGTTCCGGAGCGCGCGCGTAGAGTTGATCGTTTGAGGGAGTGCCGACTCGAGCAAGCCTTCGATGCCGGCCAATCCATCGAGTGAATCAAGCGCTCGAGGAGAGCCGGTCTGAAGCAGTCTTGCGAGCCGGCTTGCAGCTTGTTTGAAGAGGCGATTGCCCTCGCCATCGACTTCCGGGATTGCGCGAGTCTGAGTCGTCGCTTCCGCCGGCTGCGGATGAGCGCTTTCGACAAAGACTCGATTGTAGACAGCTCGCACGGCGGAAGTGTGTTTCGCGAGGTCCTCGGCAAAAATCGTCAATCCATCCTTTGAACTGACATAACCGCAGCGCCGGGCGAGCAATTCGAGTCGCTCCCGCGAAGCGGGCAAGGTGTGAGTCTGTGCTCCATGTTCCATTTGCAAGCGATGCTCGACGGTTCGCAGAAATGTGTAAGCAGCCGACAAATGCGAACGCTCGGATTCGCTCAGGTAGTTCTTTTCGGCAAGTCGCGCGAGAACGATCAGCGTTTGAGCCGAGCGAACCCAGGGCTCGCGTCCGCCGTGCTGTAGCTGTAACGCCTGTGCGATGAATTCAATCTCGCGAATGCCGCCTTCTCCAAGCTTGACGTTGAAGCTGCGATTCCGAGCCGCTTGTTTTCGGTCGATTCTTTCTTTCGCGCTTCGTACTTCGGCGAGCGTTCCGGGCAGAGCATCGCGAGAGAAGATCACATCACGAACCAAATCCAGGAAAGTGGAAACTACCTCCTCGCTCCCCGCGGACGCTCGCGCGCGAATGAGCGCCTGCCGCTCCCAGTTGTGAGCCAGGCCGCGATAGTAGCCGGCCGCACGATCGATTTCCCAAACCAGATCGCCGTCGCGCCCGTGCGGGCGCAGCCTGAGATCGATCCGGTAAACCGCTCCTTCATCCGAGCTTCTGCCGATCATCTGGACGGTTCGCTCGGCAAGTCTGGTGAAAAATTCTTTATTGGATATTTGCGAATCCGGCGTTTGCCCCGCTCCCGGCGTTTTCCCGTCGCCCGAATAGAGAAACAGCAAATCGATATCAGAGGCGTAATTCAATTCGCGGCAGCCGAGCTTACCAAGAGCAACGATGGCGAATTGAGCTTTACTGATCCTGCCGCTACCGTCACGCGTCAACGGAGAACCATAAAGGTTGATCATCTCCTGCTGCGCGCTAGCCAGGGTAAATCTCAATATCACGTCGGCCAGGTTCGAGAGTTCTTCAGTTACTTCGGAAAGAGTCGCGATGCCCAAACAATCGCGAAGATAAATTCGGAGCAGTTCTCTGCGTTTGAATCGCGCGAGCCGCGTCGCGTCGTCAGCGTCGATCGTTCGCGTGACGAACCGCGCAAGCTCTTCCGACAACTGTTCGGTTGATTTGACGCGATCAAGATTGTGCTCGGTTTCTTGCTTCAGCCAGGCAATGTGTTCCGGGTGACGAAGCAAAGTTTCCGCCAGATACGGACTGTAACCGGCCAGTGTCAGCATTCGATAGAGCAGCGGAGTATTTTGTTCAGCGCGGAAAGCAGGCGAACTTTCTGCGAGCCTTTTGAGGAAGGCGCGTGCCGCGGACGGGTCGGGTAGCGTGTCAACGAAACTCTCAAGGTTACCCGTCGCTGTCTCCGGCATAAACGTTAATCTAACACACGCGTGTGCCGGCTACGATTTGGTCGCGAGCTTCGGCAGCGGAAGGCTCACGGTTCCCTCTATCAGTCACGGCTATGATTTCTTTGCGTCACAAACACGATTAGTTGATGGGCGAAGCGAGTCCGCAGCAGCGCTTGTATTTTCGTCCGCTGCCGCACGGACACGGTGCATTGCGTCGAATGATGCGAGTAGATGAGTCGGGTTTCTTTGTGTCTTTGAACATTCCCAGCAAGATCATTCCGAGCCACAACGCAATCGCGAACACCGGTTGCGAGAACGCATAACCGTGAAATGCGTAGTACAGGAATCCTGAACTGTTTCCGCTCGCCGCCAGCCGTTCATCAACCTGAAGAGTGGTCAGCTTTGCCCATGCCATCACCACCGGAATAGTCAGAGCCGACATCAACACCAGACCCAACAACAGAGTTCGCAGTTTGGCGCGTAAGGAATCCGCGCGCGTGACCATCACCAGCGCCGCAAACATTGGCAACCCGTAGGTCACCGTGTCCAACCTCAAACCTGACGATGTTGGCTGTCCATCGAGTGCGGCAACAAGCACTCTCACGATTCGCCCTTCGGGAACTATCGAAACCCGCGCGTCGAATAATCCAAAGATCCAATCCGCAACGAAGCCACTCGCGCTCCCGAGTATCGGTAGCGCAAGCCACCACACTGGAAGCAAGGCCAGATACAGCGCAACAGCGAAAAGCAATAGCCGGAGCCACCTACGACTGCCGATGTTGAACGGCAAATCGTTCGAGCCAGATGATGAGGAGGGCCGTTGAGAGGAGGATGACGAGGGTTTGGGCGACGTAGACATGAAGTTCTTCCACGATGCCGGGAAAATATACGCCCGCGTAGTAAAGACCGACCAGTCTCGCGAGATTGATCAGGTGAATCAGCGGAACACCGATAGCAAATCCGATCAGCCTCGCGCGCCACGAAGTTGGAAACGCGAGGACGCCCGCCAGGAACAGACACGAAGCTTCAACGCCGTCGCATCCCATTTCGATATCGATCGAGGCTCGCGCTGAAAGGACTTGAGTGCCGTTGACTGACGCAGCGGCGCCGAACATGTTCACGATCGTTGTGACTGCGCGAGCAAGCAATCCTGTATACGGCTTGATGATTCCCAGTCGCACTCCGGGCGCGATTCCAAATACGAGATATAGAATTCCGAAGATGAGCGCGAATAAAACGAGGAAGCGGATCGCCTTTCGATTCACGTCGAGGAAGCTAAGTATATTTTCTGTCGGCGGCACCGAGATTTCCCGGAACACAAAGCGACGAGTGACGGGCAGCAAGCACACGCTCGCTGGTCGTCACTCGTCGTGCGCTCTATTTCTTCCTGCAGGTCACCGGCGTCGCGCGGCGCCGACGAATACGTGAATGATGAAGGCGATCAAAAGCCCGGACGCGAGGGCGCCTACCGTATCGGTTGGTCCGGCCTTAAAGGCAATCAACCCCAACGCGATTGCGGCTTCGACATACATCGTCGCTCGCGCAAGCAATCTCCAGTCGATGGCTTGCAGTTGCCCACCGAATGAAGTTGGAGCTTGAGAGCCGGCCAGCGCCAAGCCGGTCTTGCGTCCCACGAGGAAGAAGACGCACGCGGCAACGATCAACAATCCCATCAGTATCGCGCCCCATTCCGAGAGCGTGGGCGTTCCGCCCACCGGGGCTGAAGCCTGACGAACGAGTTGACCGCGGACTACGCCGACCGGGTTGAGTGTCGAATGCACATTGAAGTAAAAGCCGCCCGGGTTCGCGATGATGGCTGCGATCTGCGCGGCTGTGGTTGAGATTCCTGATTTGCTGAAAGACGCGCTTCCACCGGCCACTGTAACGGGCGTAGCCGGAGTTATCCCGGAATCGATTCTGATTGGCCCGATGACCCCAGGAGGGCCTTCGTGAATGTGCGAAAGTATTATCGCGGGGGACGCCACGTTGGTGACGCTCCATGCGAAGCTCGCTGTATTGGCTACCGTATCGAGAGTAACAGTGACATTTCCAAAAGCGTTCAGGTCCGCGTTGCTGATCGGCGGCACTTCATTCGCTGCCAGCATCTGAGCGGTGAACACTACGATTTCAGCTCTCGCGGGACGCGTCGCAACCGACGCCACCGCGATCACTGTAAGCATTATCAATGCTGCCGAAGCGACATTCCTTTTCATCTTGTGCCTCCTCCTGGATTCGTGTCCGCCTGTACCCGGCGGTTTGACTGAATTGATTGAAGGACCACGGGCGACATCGCTCGCTGGACGTTCTCACGAATCTCCCACGATCCAGCGTTGCCCAGTTAGCCCACGCGAAGTTCGAATATACGAAGCCGGATGAAACGGTAGATAGATAACAGAAGCGCCTTACGGCGCGGGACTATAGCACAGTCGGCTCAGGACGTTCAAACGAGGCCGGAAGATCAGCAGATTGATAAACAATCTTGGGCGGACTAGAATCTGCGATTATCGAATCAGATAGACGCAAGGGTTTGTCATTCACAACATCGGCTTCATCAACCTTAGGGGCAACGACCAGTGACCAGACCCGACAACTCGCGCGCACCTGAGCTTGAGTCCACTCTCATCGAAACGCCGCTACCCCCGGAACTATCACCACTGCCCGCCGCCGATCGCGAGCTCATTGTCGCAGTGCCGCGAACCGCTTTGATCACCGGCGCGGCAGGACTTCTCGGGCGCGAGATGAAAGCGCGGCTCGGCGAGACTGGCTGGCGAGTCGTTGCGATGCCTCGAACCGCTCTTGATATCACAAGCGAAGATGACGTGCTTCGCGCTATAGAAGCCGCGTGTCCGGACTTGTTGATTAATTGCGCCGCGACTGCCGATGTCGATCGCTGTGAAGTCGATTCCGATTGGGCTTACGCGATCAACGAGCGCGGCCCCGCGATTCTTGCGCGCGCCTGTCGCCAGTTCGGGGTCGAGATCGTTCACGTCAGCACCGACTATGTGTTCGACGGATCAAAGGACGGCTTGTACACACAGGAAGACGTTCCGCAACCGCTCAGCGTGTATGGACAGAGCAAGGTGGCCGGCGAGGTTTCGGTGCGCGAAGCGACGAGCCGATGCTATATCGTGCGCACGTCGTGGCTATTCGGAGTCGGGGGCAAGAACTTCGGCAGCCGGGTCATCGGGTATGCGCGTGAGCGCGCGCCCATTAAAGGAGTCACCGATCAGACTTCGATACCTTCCTATGCGCCTGACGTGAGCGCGCGCATCGAAGAAATAGTCACGCTGGGTGTGCATGGTCTTTATCACGTGACATCCACGGGACCCGCCACGTGGTTTGAGTTTGCGCGAGCCGCGCTTGCGCTCGCGGGACTTGCCGATACGGAAATCGAGCCGGTTCGCCGCGCTGATTTGAATCAACGAACGCCTCGCCCTCACAATACCGCGATGAAGTGTTTGCTTTCGGAGAAACTCGGGCTTGAGCCGCTGCGTCATTGGCGGGATGCGCTTGTGGAATTCGTGGCGCACTATTGAAAATGCGGATGAGCGGTTTATCTTAAGAAGTCTTCGAGCTTCACCGATGCGTCGGTCTTTTCATCCCGATACTTCACGATGATCGGCATGTAAATCGACAAACCGAGTTCCGGTCCGCAGCCCTTCGTGATCGCGCGCGAACCACCAACTACGACTGCACCCGCGGGAATCTCGAGCGGCGCATCGGGAGTCCTTCGAATGAATTCGTCGTGCACCAGATCGTAAACCGGAGTGCCTCCGGTCAGCACCGTCCCCGATGCAAGCACGGCGCGCTCGCGAACGATCGTACCTTCATAAACCCCGCAATTGCCGCCTACCAGCACATCGTCTTCGATGATCACCGGCAGTTCGCCGATTGGCTCGAGCACCCCGCCTATTTGCGCCGCCGCCGACAAATGAACTCGCTTGCCGATCTGCGCGCACGAACCCACAAGCGCGTGGGAATCGATCATCGTTCCGTCGCCGACATAAGCGCCCACGTTGACGAACATCGGCGGCATACAGGTCACGCCCCGGCCAATGTAACATCCGTCGCGAATCGATGAGCCTCCGGGGACGATTCGAATCCCGTCCGTTTCAACGACTCGCCTGAGCGGATAAGTATCCTTGTCGTAGAACCGAAATTGATTGTTGATCGAGTAGTTCTGGATGCGCCCCATTCTAAAGCCAAGCAGTATGCCTCGCTTGACCCAGGCGTTGACCTTCCAGAGGCCGTCGATTTTCTCGGCCGCGCGAACTTCGCCGGCGTTGAGCTTCTGTTTGAATTCATTAAACACCGCGCGATGTTCATTAGTGAACTCTGCCGGCGGGCTATCGAAGAGCTGTTGAATTCTGTTTTCCAGGTCCATTAAGAAGAGTCCTCGCCGCGATTCACATCAGTTCCAGGCCAACAAGCACATCGCGAAGGTTCTGCTTAGTCTCAGTCGTCACCGGTACCATCGGCAGGCGGTACACCTCTTTGATCTTGCCCATCATTGCGAGCGCCGCTTTCACCGGGCCCGGGCTCGTCTCGATGAAGTTGACCTTCATCAACGCCCACAGCGTTCGGTTCAAGCGTCGAGCTTCGTCCCAGTTATTCTCGAGACACGCGTGCGTCAGCGCGGTCAAGTGGCCGGGCGCTTCGTTCGATGCAACGGAGATCAATCCGACTCCGCCGACGGCGATCAATGGAACGGTCATCGAGTCATCACCGGAAAGCACTTTGAAATCAGATGGCACCCGCGTAATGACCTCAGCGATCTGCGAGATGTCGCCCGACGCTTCTTTCACTCCAATGATGTTCGGTATCTCAGAGAGGCGCGCCACGGTTTCGGGCAATATGTTGACGTTGGTGCGCGGCGGCACGTTGTAAAGAATGATCGGAAGGCGCGTTGATTCTGCGATCGCCTTGAAGTGCTGAAAGAGCCCCTCTTGAGTTGGCTTGTTGTAATACGGAGTCACCGAAAGCAAACCATCCGCGCCGAGCTTTTCGCATTCGCGCGCGAGCTTGATCACGTGAGTGGTGTTGTTTCCGCCCGCGCCCGCGATGACCGGCACGCGCCCACGAGCTTCCTCGATCACGATCTGTACAACTCGGCTGTGCTCCTGGTCGTTGAGTGTTGGGCTCTCTCCGGTGGTCCCGCAGGGAACCAGGAAGTCGATTCCGCCGGCGATCTGAAACTCAACGAAGCGGCGCAGCGCGTCTTCGTCGATCGAGCGATCTTCTTTGAACGGCGTCACGAGCGCCGTTCCACAGCCTTTCAAGCCTGAGATATCGGTCATGGTTTCCTCTCGGCTGGTTGATGAGTGAATGAGACTGTCCTGCCACAAAGTCACCAAGTCACGAAGACGCACTAAGAAAGACTTTGTGAATCTTCGTGTCTTGGTGTCTTAGTGGCGAGATTCAACCGCTATTGCCCTCTACCTTATATGCGCACTACGATGTTCGTTCGCTCAGCATCTGTTCAATTATCTCGGAGAACTCGAAGAACCCTTTTCGTCCGTCGATCCATTTCGCCGCGAGCATCGCGCCGTCCGCAAAACCTGCACGGCTTCGCGCGATGTGATTGATTTCGAGCGTGTCCGCTTCTGAATCAAAGCCCACGGTGTGCCGCCCCGGAAAGTATCCCGCGCGTGTACTCGCCGTGGGAATCTCTCGCTTGTATTCCGCTTCCATGATTTTCCCGAGCGAAAGCGCTGTTCCGGAAGGCGCGTCCTTTTTGAATTTGTGATGCGCTTCTTCGATGAACGGATCGTGCGAATCGAAGTGGCTGAATAACCCGGCGGCGTAGCGGGTAATTTTGAACATCAGGTTCACGCCGATGCTGAAGTTCGATCCGTACACCAATCCGATACCGCTCTCGTGGACCAGTTGTTTGGCTTCGTCGAGCCGGTCATACCAACCGGTCGTCCCCACGACGATCGAAACACCCGCGGCCGCGGCTGTCTTGATGTTGTCGATGACAACTGAAGGCTCGGTGAAGTCCACACATACGTCGGCGTCGCTCAAGCTGCCTCGCGAGCCGGCGACCGGGTCGATCACGCACACGATCTCGATCGCATCGCGCTCGGCGGCCTGCTCGATCATCTTTCCCATCTTGCCGTATCCGATTAGCGCGAGTTTCATGATTAATCCGTAGTCAGTGGTCAGTAGTCCGTAGCTCGGCCCGAGCGGCCCGATCACATTCTAGAAAACGCACTCAGTGTTGACGGCGAGGCTCCGCACTTCCGCGCTGGACGGTTGATAGATGATTGTTTCCAGCCGATCGTTCGAACGAACCAACTGATAAGCTAGTCCGGCGGTGCTTACGAAATAGTAATAACTCTTGTCGCGTTCTTCCTGGCATCGCTTGAAACCGGCTCCCAGAGCCAGATCCGCGCGAGTCATTGGTTGATAAGGTTTGAAGTAAATCGTGAACACCTTGCCAACCATCGCTCGGGGAGCGCGATAGATCTTCGCAAGGCTCGGAGTCAGATATGAGAACGTCACCTCGCCGCCTTCGACTTTGAACGGGCCTACGGGCATATCGGCGGGTGAATCCGACTCTGCTCCTATCACTCGCGCGACATCCGCCGCCGATGAGCGAAGTGGGGTGATGCCTCGCCACGAATTCTTTGCGGACGGTTCTGCAGTCGCGCTCAAAGACGGAACGATCCCGAGCATTGCCGCGATAACCACGGCGGCCATCGTTTCTACTGAAAAGATGTTTCTATGTTTCTTCAAATGATGCCTCTTCAATCAAGAGTCCGGGATAAGCGCAAGTGAGATTCTAGCTTTGTTGGGCTGAAACTGCATAGTGCGGAGTGTAAATCGTTCAATCAATAATCGCCCTGGGACCGGAAATCACGCTTCATTTCTCATTTCGAATCATCAGGGGGATTTGTCGATGAGAAGAATTAGCTTACTGGTTTGCTGCGCGGTTGCGTTTTTGTTTTCGGCTTATGTCCACGCCGGAACCGGCCAATCGGGAAATCCGGGCGTTGACGATTTGTCTGATTATTCGTCAATCGCGCCTCCGTTCATCACGCCCGCCAGGACGTCCTTTGTCACCCGCGAAGGCGACTCCTTTCTCCTGACGCTCACAGCTACCTGTCTCCTGAATGACGAAAGTAGAACGCAGTTCGAGATGCTTCCCAGCACGCCTGATTTCGTTCACGTGTCTTCCGACTATAGAAATGTGGTAAGCGAAAACGGCTACGTTGAAGGATTGGGAGTCGTCGAGGTGTCTCCGCAGATCGGCGATGCCGGCAGATACTCGATCAGTATTCGAGTGAAGTCATGCAGCGGAAAAGTGGAACGTGTGATCAACTTCAAAGTCCGCGTGAAGCCGGCGCTCGCGAACCAAATCTAACGTCCGCTCCACGGCGGCTCGTTGAAATACTGTTCAATCCACTCGATCCATCGACGCTGCACGTCGCGTTGCCGCACGGGATCCGGAGCGTTGTGCCCGTAGATCGGATAGACGATGAACTTCGTGGGTACGCCGTTATCCTTCAGCGCGTGATAGAGCTTGAAGGATTGCGTAGGCGTGACGCGGAAGTCCTGGTTGTTGGTCATCACCAATGTCGGCGTGCGAATCTTCGAAGCGTAAGTGATCGGCGATTGCTCGATGTAGGCTTGCATGCGTTTCGGGTCGGTCCACGGAGAGCCGCCGAACGCGGTGCCTCGACGCACGTTTGCATCACCGAGGTTGTATTGATCCAGCCAATCCGTTACCGGCGCTCCGGCCATCGCTGCTCGCCAACCTTGATAGTGCCCGAGCAGCCAACTCGTCATGTATCCCCCGTAGGACCAACCGGACACCGCGATCCTGGTCGTGTCCACGAAACCGCGTTGCTTGACAGTTTCTACGCCGGCCATCACATCGCGTCCTGGTCCGGCGCCGGAATCATTCACAATTGCGCGTTGATATGCGTTGCCAATCTGATCGCTGCCTCGATAATTTGGCTGAAAGACAACCCAGCCCTTCCCTGCCATTATCTGCGCCTGAGCGGCGAAGGTTTCAAGCGACGCCGCGGTCGGGCCTCCGTGAATGACAAGCACCAGCGGATATTTTTGTGAAGCCGAGAAATCCGGTGGATACGTGAGTATGCCGTTGTGAGTGAAGCCGTCCGACTGCCAAGTGATCACCTCAGTGCGCCCGAGCGCGAGACTCGCGATTTCGGCATTGAAGGTGGTTAATCGCTTGGGCGACGACGTTGTTGACGCCATGTAATAAAGCTCGGCCGGGTGCGATGGATCGGTTGCGGTGAACGCAATCGCATTGTCCCGGCCGACGGCTACGTCGACCCAGAATGACGACGATGGGCTCACGCTGCCGAGATCGAGCTTGCGCGCAGGCGCATCGATCGGTTGTTGCCATAAAGTCACGCGCGCGCTGTCGTTTGCGCCAACGAGCAACGACTTGCCGTCGGGCATCCAAATTGCGCGCGCGATGTTTCTATCCAATGCGCGAGTAATGCTCTTGCCCGGGCCGCCCGACGACGGCGTGATGTAAATTTCATTCAGGTTACCGGACTCAGCGTCGCGTGATTGCCAGTAAGCGATCTGCAAGCCGTCGGGCGAGAACACCGGTTGTCCTTCCGAATGATCGCGGCCCGTCACCGCCCGCATTCGGCCGCTGGCAACGTCGATGATCTGAACAGTCGCGTCGCGCGCATCCCCCGAGTGCGGAGTTGCCAGTCGCACGGCCACGATCGACTTGCCATCCGGCGACCACATCAACGGAGAAGCGGGCGGACCGGGAGGATGACTGATCGGGAGGCTCCACGAGCCGGATGTGAGCCGTCGAGCTTCGCCGCCGTCGGCTGATATCAGCCACGCGTGAGTTGGCAGCGCTTGCGATGCGATCAGGAAATCGTCGTTGGTGACTTCGAAGGAGTCGTTGAATCGTTCGGGCCCGGTCTTCTTTTCAGCGTCGTCTTCCGTCGCGAACGCGATCGAGCGGCCGTCCGGCGACCAGGCGAATTGCTGGACGCCTTTCGGCGCGCTTGTTACTCGTCGCGCATCGCCGCCGCTCATCGGCAGCACGAAGATCTGAGCCCGTGATTGCTGCCCGGCCGCGAGGACCACGTTTGCGAGAAAAGCCAGGCGATCACCATTGGGCGAGAACCGCGGATGGTTGACGCCTCGGCGATCGTTCGTCAGCACTTGCTGATTTCCGGTTGCGATGTTCACGCTGACGAGATTGGCGTCGTAGCGGTTCTCATCGTAGTTAGCTCGCGCGACGACAACGACAATGGATTTGCCGTCGGGCGCGATCTGCGGATCGGATACGCGGACTATTCGCCCGAGATCATCGAGCTGCATTCGCCGCGGCGACTGAGCGAGCACGTTGACTGTTAACAGGCAGATGACGACCGCGCAGCAAAAGAAGCCCATTCGTTTCATAGCTCACCTCCGAGTTTCAGCGACGAGTTACCCTACGATCTTACTCGGTGCTGATCAAACCAGTTGATGATGTAGCTGATCTTAGCGGCGTGATGACTGGGTCGGCGCGAGATTCCGTGTGGCTCGCCCGGAACTCTCACCAAAACGGTCTCAATCTTCAGCAGCTTCAGCGCTGTGTAATACTGCTCGGATTCGGAGATCGGCGTTCGATAATCCTCTTCTCCGGTCAGAACCATCGTCGGCGTCTTCACGTTTTTGACTACCGACAACAAAGATCGCTTCTCATAGTGCTCGACGTTGTCCCACGGCAATCCCGGAAACCAGTAGCGGCTTACGAGAATCGGAATATCGCTCGTGAGCACGAAGCTGTACCAGTTGATGACCGGATAGACGGTCACCGCGGCGCGAAAGCGGGTCGTGCGTCCGATCATCCAGCAGGTCAGCACTCCGCCGCCGCTGCCTCCGGTCACAAACAGATTGTCCGTGTCAATGTTTCCCAGCCTGGCAATCGCCGCATCGACCCCGGAGTTCAGATCATAGAAATCATCACCCGGGTACTTGTAATGAATGAGATTTCCAAACTCCTGGCCGTAGCTCGTGCTGCCTCGCGGGTTCACATAAACCACAACGTACCCTCGAGCGGCCATCAACTGCTTTTCGGTGTCGAACCGCCAGCCATAGTCGGCAAAAGGACCACCGTGAATCTCGAGAATCAGAGGATACTTTTTCGAAGCATCGAAGCCCGGCGGCTTGATGATCCATCCCTGGATTTTTCGCTGATCGAGTGAGGAGTTGAACCAGAATTCTTCGACATCGCCAAGCTTCTTCGCTGCCAGAAGGTCCTCATTGACTGCGGTGATGATTCTAGTCTCGGGCTTACCGGCGCTTGCGGTAGTGGCTATGTCTCCGGGAGTCGCCGGATCGGTATGAGTGGATGCCAATCTTCCGCCGGCAACCGTGTACGACGCTCCGAAACTATAGGCGCTGCCGCCCGCTCCCACGTCGACGGCGACCGTTTTCATGTCTCCCTGAAGCGAGCAGAAATCTATCTTCGTATGTCCCTGGTCATCATAGAGAACGTAGACGCCGCTGCCGTCCGGTGCCCAGCGCGGATTAGAATAGTCCCTATCTCTATATGATTCCTTTGGTAGAACGCGAGAATTGCTTCCGTCGCGATTCATGACATAAAGACTGGTAACTTGATAACCCTGGTATTTGTCATCGTAGCCGAGATAGGCAATGTGCTTGCCGTCGGGCGCAACGGACGGGGATCGATCCGGGCCGCGGCGATTCGTCAGAGTTTTCATCGAGCCGTCGGCTACCGAGATCTCATAGATCTCAGTGTCAAACTGTTCGTACTCGTAATCCGGCCTGCGATTGGCGGTCAGCATCAGGTATTTGCTATCGGGGGTCCATACCGCGTCTTCAGTTCCGAAGGGGGCTTGAGCGTGGTTGAAGCTTCCGCTCGAGACTTGTCGCGGCGTGCCGCCTTCCGAGGGCAATACAAACACATGCCTGAAGCCTGGCTTCAAATACCCAATGTCGTTGAATCTGTATATCAGTCTGTCGGTGACGGTCGCAGGGTCGGCCCACTTCGCGCCGGGCGGAGCAGCGGGCATTGCCCCAACTTCCCTCGCGGCTGCGGGAACCAACGCCGTAAAAGCGATGAGCTTACCGTCGGGAGAGAAACTGATTCCGCTGGGAGGCGTTTGGAGATTGGTGAGCTTAGCCGTCTGACCCGTGTCCATCCAGCGCTCGAAGATTTGTGGCGTGCCTGCGCGGTCTGAGATGTAGATGATGCGGGTGCCGTCGGTTGACCAACGCGGAGAGCTGTCGCTGAAGTTTCCTGTTGTCAGCGGCCGATTGTTGCTTCCATCGAAATTGATGATCCACAAGTCGGAGTATCTCTTGTCCGTCATGATGTCGCTGAACTGACGAACGTAGATCACCTTTTGACCATCGGGAGAAATCTGAGGATCGGTGGCGATCTCCAGGTTAAACATATCCAGCGGAGTCAGGCGATCAGATTTTTCTTGCGCATTGACCCCCGCCCCAACACAAATCAAAGCAAAAAAAATCGCGGCAACAGTTCGCAAATAACAACGACGCATAGCCACCACAACACGACTGCAAAAAGACTCGTGTTGGGAAAAGTGTAGTTTCATGATGAACCTCCGGAGCCGGCGTTGATGATGCGCACCCAACTGCGAGCGCGATTCTATCACCGCGCGTAAGGAACGCAAGGCACCGGCACAACTCCCAAGGTGGGTTACACGCAACCGTTAGCAAACAACTGCGCGAAACTCTCACCGTTACATTTCGGCGGCTTAGAGTCACTCAGATATGCAGGCACGAAAATCGAAACAGGACATCGTGCAAATTTCAACTATTAGGAGAACATCAATGCAAAGCAAAACACAAAAACGATATTTGGCGTATCTAGTGCTCCTCGCGGTCTTCGCGCTGTCGGCAGCTTCAGCCAGCTCACAGGAGCGGAAGGCAGCGCCGGGAAATGACGCCGAGTTCCAACCCGCGCCGGGTCTGTCGTGTCCGACTCCGCGTCACATTCACTTAACAAAACAGGCGTCCGCAGCGGCTACGCCATACGTGGCTGACTTTCCCTCTGGACCCTGCTCGGCAGGGTTTGAGCCAAACTTCGGTGGAACCACATCCGACAGGTGTTTCAGGCACACCTTTACACTGCCGGCTGCAAATGACCTGTGCTGTCAATGCGTAGAAGGCAAACGTAACACCCTGACTATCACATATAGAGCACTGCAGCCTGGACCGCCTGGCTCAAATTCGACTAACGACAGCATTAACATCTACACTGGCGGCCCGCCAGTAAGCTTCTCTCTTTACACGCCGCCGACAGGAGGAGGCCCGCCATGGCAGCGCACAAAGGTTATTCCGCTTACCTGCGCAATGCTCGCTCGCAATCGACTCAGTTTCCTGGTCCAGGATGACACCTCTGTCATATCTGCAGCGTTGGATGTGGATCTATGCTGCGTTAAGGGGAAGTGATGCCTGTGAATTGTCCGTCCAGAGTGGATCACTCAATCTCAACCATCTAGAGAGGGTGCAAATCAGCGCTACTTGCTTTCCAAGTCTGGAGGAGCCCGAGCTTCACGGCTCGGGCTTCTGTGCAACCGCTTGCCGACGATTTGTAACTGTACCTCCCTACGCGATTGCGGTATGCTAGCGCACTAAATACCCCCTCCGGGAATCGAGGCCTCAAACATTGCGAAACGCACGGTCGAAGAGCGAACTCACGCGGGAGAAGTTTCTCAACTTTCTCGAGTGGCTGAATCCCGACATGGAACGAGCAGGCGAGGAGTATGAACGCCTGCGTTTTTGTTTGTGTGCTTTCTTTTCGCGACGCCAATGCAGCTTTGCCGATGAACTGACCGATGAAACCATTAACCGCGTGATACTGAAAGCATCCGAAGAGAAAATCGAAAGCAAGATCGCTTATTGCTACGGCGTCGCAAAGAACGTCTATCGTGAAGCACTGAGAAAACAAAGGCCTCAGGTGGACATTGATGAGCTACAAATCGCCGCGAAAGCCCCCGAAGAGAAAAGCTTTCCGCGCGAGTGTTTGGATAGATGCCTCGAGGAACTCTCGCTCGAGAGTCGAACCCTGCTCCTTGATTATTTTTCCGAAGCAAAGACGGAAAAGATTCAAATGCACCAGCGCATTTCGCGAAGCCTGAAGATGACCCAGACAGCTTTGCGAATGCGAGTGATGAGAGCAAAGCAAAAGCTGAAGATTTGCGTCGAGCAATGCATGAGTCTGGAAGCAGTTACATAACCCCAAAGAAATGCACTCTTGATTGACGGCAATAGCGATGGGCAATTCCCTGAGAAGCGACGAGACAATTCGTGAGTATCTTTTGGGCCGCGTTTCGGATGAAACAGTGCTCGAAGGGATCGAGGACATGTTGTTCACTGATGAAGAATTCTGTTCGCAAGTGGCGCTTGCCGAGGACGCGCTCATCAATGACTTCGTGTTCGAACTCCTCGACGCCCGGGACGCTGAAAGTTTTCGCGCGACAATCGCAACGAATCCTGACCGGCGATTTAAGCTTGAGTTGACCCAGGCTCTGAGAGAAGAAGCGCTGGTAAGACAAATGAACGTGGCAGAGCTGCGCCCGTCGCTACTCGCATCTATCAAGACATTTTTCAGTCAACCAAAGTACGCCGGAGCGTTTGCCATAGTGCTGATCGCCGCTGTGAGTTTGACGATCTACCTGCGGAAGACTGGCAGCTCGGATCAGCTCGCCGAACTGCGCTCGATTTACCAGAAGGCTCGTCCGACCGATGCGCGCATTTCCGAATTCGAATATGCGCCTTTGCCTCAGTTGCGCGGGGCGCCCGAGCCCGAAGAGAGGAGCCGGTTACGACGGATCGAAAACAGCTTGCTGGAAGCAACGGAGCGCACGCCAAATGCGCAAACTCATCACGCGCTCGGTGTCTTTTATCTCACACAGCAGAATTATCCGGACGCGATCAGGGAATTCGAGAGCGCGCTGAAATTCGATGACAGCCAGGCGAAGATTCATAACGATCTTGGCGCCGCACATTTTGAGCTTTCAAGTGTTACGAAAGAGAAAAGGTTCGAAGAACTTGCGCGAAGCCTGGAAGAGTTCACAAAGGCGGCCGAGCTCGATAGCAATTTGCTCGAGGCGCTTTTCAACAAGTCGCGGACCTTACAAGATCTCAAACTGCCGCGGCAGGCAAAGGAATCGTGGGAGTTGTATCTCGAAAAGGACCCGTCTTCGGCGTGGGCTGGCGAAGCGCGAAAAAACCTTGCGCGAATCGAGACCACGCAAACGTTGTTCAGGTCCGGTGAGGAGGTGTTATCGGATTTCCTGATTGCCTATCGCAATCACGATGAGCCGCGCGCTAAACAAATCCACAACGACACGAAGGGTCTTTTGAACAAGATCACGGTTCCCCTGCAGCTTTCGCGGCGATATCTCGCTGCCCGGCAGCGCGGCGACGAACCGGAGGCGAAAGAAAGCATCGAGGCTTTGAGCTTGATAGGCAGTTTCGAATACGCGCAAAACGGCGATTCATTCTTCGCGGAATTGGCTAACTTCTACGCCATGGCGAGCACGGACCGGATCGACTCGCTCTTGAGGGTAAAGGATGCATTTGAATCGGCCGAGACGCTCTCACAATTCGAAGAGAGCAGAGATCTGTTCACGCATCTTGGGAATGTTTGCGAAGCGGCGATCGCGGAGAACTGGGCGATTCAGCGTCTTTCGGACGACGCCAGGATTGCGGAATGCCGGCGACGGATCGCGGCTGCACTCGCAAATGCCGAACGCCGAAGGTTCAATGTGCTGTTGCCGCCGTCCTACTATTGGCTCGCGATTGGCGATTATCGTCAGAACAGATTTTCCGAGTCGAACAAAAACCTCAAGTTTGCGTTGCGGCTTGCCGAAGCAGCAGACAACACATTCGAAATCCAACACGCGTGGGATGCGCTGGCTTTGAATTATTCAAGGCTCGGTGAACTTGAACCGGCATTGTCATACGCAAACAGGATGCTGAGCGAGGATGGCGTTTACTATCAGTCGCGGAACCAGGCATTGCGGAACATGCGAAGGCTGGCAGATCTATCGTTCAGGATGAAGCGGTTTTCGCCGTCATTGACCTTTTCCAGAGAGACCCTGAGCGTAGTTCGCGAATCGTCGTCTGACAGCCCTCAGCTCAACGACTCTCTTCGATACATGATTGAGGCGGCCGCCGCGAATGGCGATTTTGACTCGGCACTTAGATACGCAAACGATTCGCTGCAAATTGCCGTCAACCGCGGCGAGAGTACGAATAACATTTCAACAACAGCGGAGATCTATCGCCTGCGCGGCGACGTGGAGAAAAAGAAAAAGGATTACACGGATGCGCTGGCGGATTATGACCGCGCGCTCGATCTATATAGCCGTCTTCCGGAGGTAACTTATAGTTCATACAAAATCCACAAAGGCCGATTGTTTTGTTTTCAGCAACTAAACGATGAGGCGAGTTTTGCCGCCGAGCTTGTGACGGTCTTAGAGTTGTCAGAAGGTTATCGCAAAACTATTCGCGAGGATAAATCGCGACAGGCGTTCTTCGCCGACGAACGAGAAGTATTCGATGCCGCCGTAGCCAGCGCGCTAAAACACGGTGACATTCACCGCGCGTTTGCGTTTGTCGAAGACTCAAAGGCTCGATCGCTGTTGGAGTTCGTTCAATCCGGAAAGTCGATTGCCGAAGTCGAAGATGATTTTGCCTCAATGGCGCATCCGCTTTCGGTTGAGCAAATTCAATCGCGTTTGCCCGAACAAGTGCAGCTCATTCAATATGCCGTGCTTCCGCAGGAACTGGCGATATGGGTGATCTCCGGATCGCGCTTTGATTTGATTGAGAGGCAAATCACGGCAGATGAACTGGAAGCAAAAATAGAATCATATCAAGAGGCGATTCTTGCGAAGGCGCCGCCGGCTGACATCAAGCGAAGCGGAGCGGAACTGTATCAGCTCTTGATTCCGAGCGAACTCGCGGGCGACAAGCAGCTTTGCCTGATCCCGGACAAGTCCTTACATCGCCTCGCATTCGCGGCGCTCATTTCCCGCGACGGAAAGTACCTTCTCGAAGACTACGCTCTCTCCTATGCGCCAAGCGCGTCCGTCCTTGTACTCGCTACAGAGAACGCGCGATCAAGAGCGCGAGTCACGGACGAGCGACTGTTGAGCATAGGCAACCCCGATTTTGACCGCGCGGAGAACGCTCATCTGCCGGACTTACGCTCCGCGGAAGCCGAAGCTAAAGACGTCGCGGGAGATTATCGAAAATCAATAGCGCTTCTTGGCGCCGACGCCACCAAAGAAAAGTTTCTGAAAGACTTCGCCAATGTAGAAGTGGTTCACTTCGCGGGTCACTTCGTTGCGAACCATCAATCTCCCGGAAATTCAAAGCTGTTATTCGCGGGCGGCGATCTTCGATCATCTGAGCTCGCCGCGTACAAGCTGCCGAAGGTTAAGTTGATTGTGTTGTCGGCCTGCGAGACCGGCTTTGAACGTTACGACAAGAGCGAGGGCGCGATCGGTGTCGCGCGGACATTGTTGGCATTGGGAGCGCCGGTTGTTGTCGCGAGCCAATGGCAGGTTGAATCGGAGAAGACCAGGGATTTGATGATCGCGTTCCATCGCAACCGCAAACAGAAAGGACTGACGTCCGCCGAGAGCCTTCGCCAGGCCCAGCTCGAGTTGTTGGGCACGGAGAAGGCGAATCCGCCTTTCTATTGGGCCGCGTTTTCGCTGTTCGGCGGCTACGCGAGGTATTGATCATGCGCGTCTGTCCAAAATGCATTGATTATTCCGCCGACCGTCTGTTGGCTTTTTGCCCAACGGACGGAACTCCGCTGCTCGAGGTCGATCCGAGCAGCGATGTGTGGAATCAAGCGACGCGTGTCATTGAACAGAAACAGAACGCGGCGAAGACGGAGCAACGGAGGCTGAAATGGAAGCGCGTTGTCTTAACGTCGATGTTGATGGCAACCGTTGTGGTGACCGTAGCGGCGTTCAGCCGCTCGTTCTCAGTGACAGTCGAGCGTCCGCACGGCAAACTGTGCATCGAAGCTTTTAACGACCTGAATGACAATGGTGAGCGAAACGAAGGAGAACCGGGCCTCTCCGAGTTCGCCTTTCAGGTGCTCGGAACAGACGTCGACAAACCGCTCACGACGGATCGCAAGGGGAGTGGTTGCTTCGATGTTCCGGTCGGCACTTACGAGGTGGTTGCTCAGCCGAACGACGACTGGATCGCAACGACGAAGAAAACTCAGACGGCGGACGTTACTACAGGTCGGAACGAGCCCGTATTATTCGGCTTCAGACAGGAAGGCGAACTCTGCATAGAAACATTCAACGACCTGAATCGCAGTCGCGCGCGAAACGCAGGCGAACCGAGTCTCGCCGGCTTTTCGTTTCAGGTGAGTGGGTCAGGCATTAACAAAACGCTTACGGCCGAGTTGGAGCGGGGAGTCTGCGAGAAGCTTCCAGTTGGCCCTTACACGGTCGTGGCAATTGCAAAGTCCGGCTGGACTCCTACCACCGAAACCACGCGCACCGTTATGCTCAATCCAAAACTGGAGACCAACGTATTCTTCGGGAACCACGTGAAAGAGGATGTATGCTCCGGCGGCGACCAGAAGCGCGAATGGGGAATCATCATCAATAAATATGGCTCGATCTGGGGAGAGACAATCAGCATTGAGCATGTCTTTTCTCAAGGGTGTATGACCGCTCTCGTCACTGTCACGTATGAGTTGAAGGTGAGAGGAGCTGTGCCCGTTCGGAAGCAACAACGATACGAGTGTGTTAAGACCGGAACCGAATGGAATTGCGGCGCGATTCGATCTCAGGCCGAAGCGAGCGTTACGTTTCAGGTGCCAAGGCGCACACCAAACTGAAGGCGTTATCAACTCAAGATTGAACAGGAGAATATCATGCCGGTAAAAGAGAGTTCCGCAACAGCGCTTGTCAGATTCACAGGGCTCGGGATTATTTGCTTCAACCGCGATCGGCAGAGAGGTGAAATCGCCGCGGTTCGCGATAACAAACACGTACTGTCGCTCAAAGTTCAACAACCCGTTTTCCAGGACGGCGCTGACAATGACGTCATCGCCTATCGCGACATCGCAACCTATCAACAGCTTCCCAAGGACGACGTGGAGATTGAGATCAAGGCGGCCGGCGCGCCGGCAATTGCGGGCTATGAGATCTATCAGAGCGGCGACTTCGATCGCCTGGGCGATGCCGACCCCAATGATTTTCGGTGGCTTGTTGACATGAACGCCCTGCACGGCGGCGCCCCGCTGACTCCGGCCGCCGAACGATCTTACGGGATAGCCAGGATCTACATCGGCAACGGATTGTTCTACACTCACAAGCTCGCGAGAAATCTGTTCTTCGAAAAGGTGGAATTGGATGCGAGCGGAACCGCAACCGGGCGTGAGACGTTTGGCAACGTCGGTGAAACCATCGGAGTGAAGATCGAAGGCGACGAGGTTGAGTTCATCATTCGAATCGCCGGCCGGGAAGAGAAGCACTCGCTGCGGCGCGTTGAGGGTCTGCCATTCAGAATCGAGATCAAGAACATGGATTACAGCGACAACGCCGTCTACAGCGACATGGCCGACTACTACAAATTCGTGTCGAGTCCGGGCGGCAAGCAGTTTGATTTCACACCGATTCCAGACGATTCGGATGAGGCTTCAGGTGGATCGGTGAACCAGGAAGAATTCTGTCATCCGATCTTTATCAAATTGGGCTCCATCGATGAACTCTAACGGATACATCTCAATGCTGGCGCTGGCAAGACACTGGACGTGGTCCCGCCCAAATGACGATGGCGGGATCACTACTTATTACTACTACGACGAATATACCTGGATCGTGGGTGCGTTGGTGCTGGCGTGGCTCACTTGGTTCGTCGTAGTGAGATACCGTCGAGCGTCTGCTTTGCGTCGAAAGCCCGGGCGCTCCGATTACCGCCTGCTCAAACGCATAATAAAGATCAAGAGGGAACTGAGTTCGAGGTACCTTCATCCGGGCTTTTCGGCGAACATTCACGCAGTTGGAATTGGGCTCCTCGGCGAAAGCGCCCGGTATTGCATTCAGGTGTTCGTCAGTGATGCGAATGGAGAGGTGTGGCCGGGATCAGGGGCATCATCGCTGCCGAACAGCTATCGTGGTGTTCCGATCGGCCTGATCAAAATGCCGCCGGCAGGATTTCTGTCAGACGCCAGGTTGAGCCCCGAGACGCCGAGCCAATATCCAGACGGCATGCGTGAATATCAGGAAGTGATCATCGGCGGCATAAGCGGCGCAAACACAAACTTGTCGGGGCAGAGCGGTACGATCGGATACTTCTGCACTCGCAAGCGAAAGCTGCCCGGCCGCGGGGAAGTACATCTGCTGAGTAACTCGCACGTGTTCGCGGATCTGCGAAAAGCGAGCGTCGATGCGGGTGATCTGATTATGCAGCCGAGCCCGGGCGAACCGGCCAACAATCGGCCGATCGCGACGCTGGTAACATTCTCTACACTAAAATTCAACGCAGAGAAAATCGAGCCCAACCATGTCGACGCCGCCATCGCCAGGCTCTGGGCGCCACAGCAACATAAACCACTTCTCCCGTTGATTGGCGCGGTGAAGGGACACGTGCTGAAGAAGGACATCGCAGTTGGCGAAGCCGCGCGCAAATTCGGGCGCACCACGGGCTACACGGAAGGACACGTCGCCTCGATCTATCTTGATATCTGGATCAAGTATGATCGAACTGGACAGTCTGCATTCTTCAAGGACCAATTGCTGATCGCGCCCACATTGCAGAGCTTTCAGAGGTTTGTTGCCAAGGGAGACAGCGGATCACTGGTGGTTGATGGAAACCAACATGCCATCGGGTTGATCTTTGCGGGCACGTCCGATGCGCCAGATTCAGTTCCGTCGATGAATGACGTTCCATTGGCGATCGATCCCGGCCAGCCAAAAAGAATTGAAGGCTACGGAGTCGCGAATCCAATCAGCGAAGTCCTGGATCGGCTCAAGATTGATTTGTTGATCGATGGTTTCTAAGCATCGTTCCAGTTCAAATATGAGCTTCCGGCCAAATGTGATAATGTGAGCAGGACAATGTTTAGCTACCTACGGCACATGAGACGTCGCTACTTGAGGTGCGCCCTTGAGACTCGCGTTGTATTAAGTTTCGCGGCGTGTTCATGCGTGCTCGCGGCAGCGAGTACTATCGGAAGTTTGTTCTCTTTAAGCGTCTCGGCTCAGCAGACTGCACCCTCGACTCCAGTCGTAGTCCAACCTGGCGCGCCGGGGAAACCGACACGAACTCTTCCCCCGGCAATAAGGGCTAAACTGCCGCCAGCATCACCGGCAGATGTGCAGTTCATGCAGGGCATGATTATGCATCACGCTCAGGCGGTTGAGATGACCGCCCTGATGGAATCGCATACTGAGAACAAGGATCTGAGATCGCTGGGGGCGCGAATCAGCAGGTCTCAGTCGGACGAGATAAAGTTCATGAAGCGTTGGCTGGCGGCACGTGGACAGCCAGTATCGGAAACGATGCATGACATGAATCACATGAACATGTCCCACGAGTCCCACGACTCGATACCGCTTATGCCGGGGATGCTTACGCCCGCGCAGATGGAGGCACTCAGGAAAGCAAGAGGCGAGGAGTTCGACCGTCTGTTTCTGTCAGGTATGATTCAGCACCACGGCGGCGCTTTGACAATGGTGAAAGACTTGTTCGACACTGCTGGCGCGGGACAGGATGCTGAATTGTTCAACTTCGCAACGGATGTAGACAGCGGGCAGCGCGCCGAAATCCGGATCATGCAAAGCATGCTCGAGAAAAAACCTTTAGAGGATAAACGATGAATCGAATACAGACCGTGGTTTTCCGCTTGATAGTAGCCTCCCTTGTTTTGTTTTGTTTTGCCGTCGAGATGCAGGCCCAAACGCCTTCGTCTCAGGAATCAAAGAAACCAGCAGACACTAAACCCGACGCAAAGAAAGCAGAAGAGGATCCGTTTGCGGCTGAGCCGGCGCCGCCGCTCCCCGCCGGTATGACCGGCTCGGATGCCAACGATCCACGAGCCAAACTGACGCCGGGTATGTACAACGCAGGCGAAGTATCAATGGGCTTGAAGCACGTTCAGCTCTTCAAGAAACCCGATGCGTTTCAACTCGACTCGGCTGATCCTGGTGGTCCAAAGGTGCAGAAAACTTTAGGAATGCTCGGCGTCGCCGAACCTTCAAAAATGCCTAAGCCGCTGCAACTGGTTATCGCTCAACTGGCATTTGCAAACTCGGACCTTGCGTTCCAGGGAAACCACCTGTTTCAGGGTAACTTTTATGGCGTCAATATCTTTGACATCTCGAATCCCGCTAAAGCCACGTTGTTAACATCGATGATTTGTCCGGGTGGACAAGGAGACCCGTCGGTCTACAAGAACTTATTGTTTATGTCGGTCGAGCAGCCAAATGGGCGCGTCGATTGCGGCACACAGGGATTCCCACCGGCGCCTCCACCGCCCCCCGGCGAAGAGAAAAAGCCAACTATACCCGCGCCGCAAAAAGATCGGTTCCGAGGCGTCAGAATTTTCGATATATCCGACATCAGGAATCCCAGGCAGGTAGCAGCGGTGCAAACTTGCCGCGGCTCGCACACGCATACGCTCGTTGTCGATCCGAAGGATAAGGACAACGTCTATATCTACGTCTCCGGCACATCGTTCGTGCGCCAGGGTGAAGAGCTGGCCGGGTGTTCGGGTGAAAAACCTGATAAAGACCCGAACACGGCGCTGTTCCGCATTGAAGTAATCAAAGTACCGCTGGCTGCGCCGCAGGATTCAAAGGTGGTGTCCAGTCCTCGTGTGTTTATGGATCCTCGAACGGGGGTACTCAACGCCTTGAGCAGCGGAGGCTCGCACGGCAAACCCGAGGAACAGAAGCCAATCGACAGCGACCAGTGCCACGACATCACGGTTTACTCGGCGCTTGGGTTGGCCGCCGGCGCCTGCTCCGGAAATGGAATCGTGCTGGACATAAAAGATCCCGTGAATCCGAAGCGGTTGGACGCGGTTAACGATCAGAACTATGCATATTGGCACTCGGCCTCGTTTTCGAATGACGGGACAAAGGTCGTGTTCACCGATGAGTGGGGCGGCGGACTGGGTGCGCGTTGCCGTAAGAACGATCCGAACAAATGGGGCGCCGATGCGGTGTTTCATTTGAAGGATAACAAGTTGAGTTTCGCGAGCTACTACAAAATGCCGGCAGCACAGGGCGACACCGAGAATTGTGTGGCGCATAACGGTTCGCTTATTCCAGTTCCGGGCCGTGACATAGAAGTGCAGGCCTGGTACCAGGGCGGCGTCTCTGTTATGGACTTTACGGACGCGGAGCATCCGGTTGAAATTGCCTATTTCGATCGCGGGCCAATTGATCCAAAGATGCTCATACTCGGTGGCGACTGGTCCGCCTACTGGTACAACGGCCGCATCTACGCTTCGGAGATCGCCCGGGGCTTGGACATCTTTGAACTAAGTCCAACCAGGTTTCTGACCCGGAACGAGATCGATGCGGCGAAGACGGTGCGAGTGGCTGAGTTCAATGTACAGAACCAGCAAAAGATCGAGTGGCCGGCCAAGTTGGTGGTAGCCAAGGCGTATCTGGATCAGTTGGAGCGATCGCAGGCTCTGCCGGCGGATCAAATCGCAGTGGTGCGGAAGGCAATTCAACGCGCAGAGAGCTCACATCTGAATCGAGGATCTCTCGCAGAACTACAGAGGTCCGCGCGGTTGGTGAAAGAAAGCACCGGCTCGGCCAGGAGCGCAGCCGACGCGAAGCGATTGCAGGCCTTGGCGGAAATCCTACAGCGACCCTCAAAGTGAGCCGAAGCGAGAATCTGTCGACACGGAGTTGTGCGTGTTCCGGAGTATCGTTGGTAACAGTTCAACGCTAAGGCTCGAATCGAGTCTTCGGGTTTATTCGACATAGTCCTGGAACACTCAAGTCGTAACGCTCACCTATGCTGTCAAATCATCCGAAAATACTGAAGGCCACCGAACTCGGTGGCCTTCAGTTGTGAATGTATTGGTGGAGCCAACGGGGATCGAACCCCGGACCTCTTGACCGCCAGTTCCAGGGGTTCGTCCACTACGTGACATAGTGTGTAATATCGATGAGAAAGATTGAGCCGTTGTTCCACTGCATCTATTGAATGCTGCGGCGTATTGTCGTCTCTGTTGTCAGGGTTGCTGTCAATCGAGGAACTATAGCGGCCCCTCCCCGCTCGCAAGTATCAGCGCACGGTCCGCGGGAATCTGCGTTGAACTTGTCCTGAGTCTATCTCCGCGAAAATTGTGAATCACTCCAAATGGAATTCTCCTCTGTTCAAGTGTAGAGGTCCCGAAGGCGCGAAATCTAATGTGATATGAACGACCGTCTGAATTGTAAACGCAATCTATAGAACAGGTCATTCAGGTTTCTATAGCACTTGAGGTACGCCACTAAGACCGAAATGCGGGCCGGCTCATGGAGATGCTCACTTGTAAGATTAGCAACAAGTTCCAGGTGGGACGATCACTCCAGTCAAGCGCTGTTGTTCCCGCCCCGAGAGGTGACGCGCGATGCGCGATATCCCAAGCCAGGAAAGTAGCGCCGGCGGCAAAGATGCTAATGCCGGCGGCGGGCCCTCAACGAATCCCGTCCCCGCTATCTCGCTGTCCAAAGGCGGCGGTGCAATTAGAGACACCTGAGCGGAATCCTCTTTACAATTCCCATCGAAGGCGATAGATTCTCGACCTTTGAAAACTCCGTTTCAGGCCCGAACGGTTACCGCTTGAACTGTGACGAGGTGATGCTATGCCGGAAGATCAGCCGCTTTCGACAAAAGATCTCTTCCTGCTCATGGCCGGGCTGTGCAAGCTCAAACAGCCTCCGGACGAGTTGTTATCGGCTGAGAAATACTGGCGCGACAACGGCTCTCTGCGAGAGTCGGATTGGAACCTGGCTTGGTTCCTCAGCCCGGAACGAGCCTGGAATGATGTGCCTCATCGCGACTGGCTGATTGCCAACATCGTGGCAAACCTCACCGGCGGCACACAGGACTTCAGCGCGATATCCGAACCCATGCTGGCCTCGATGGATGTGCTTACCAACGAGTTCAAACCGCGCATGGGACAAGCCACTGATGCCATCAAGGAGCTTCTCGTTTCCAAGGCCGGCTACGATCGAAGTTTTCTCACTACTTTATCGCTGGGCCTATCCAAACAAACAGGCGGCCGCAACGAAGCATTCGTGCTGGGCGCAGGCATGAGGCGGCGCACTCGCGTCTGGAAGGAAATGACGAATGACGACGTTCAGGCGGACGTTGAATTCTTTGTGCCGTTCTACGTACTTCCAGGCGCGGTTGAAGACCCGCGTTTTCCCGCTCGCTCGATCTCGGCGGGTATCGCCATAACGAGGACCGATGACAGACCGATCGGCAAGGACGAGGCCGGGAAAGAGCTTGCCGGGGTTCGCTTCAACTTTCGCATCCCGTTCACCGCGCGAATGAACGGGTCCGAGCTCGAGACACTTTTCGATGAGCCCGTGATCAAGGTAGAAAAGCGAAAACTGATGAGCCGCGGCGTAGAGCCGGCGGACTGGGTTGCCTTCGAGGAGTGGGAGGATTTTGTCGAAACGTTTTGCGGCTCGGACGCCGGCGGCGAACTGTTGAATGCGCCCATTGGTCCGATTCTGCTCGAGAAGGTTTCCGGCAAGGACGGCATAAAGGACCTGATTCTGAAGAAGTCGAAGCGAGCGGAAATCAAACAGGATCTTAAGGACGTAGAAAAAGAGCTTGATGACACGGTCGAGCTTCTGAAGGGGCTGGTGAAGGACTGGAAGGTCCCGGACAAAAGTGACCCTGAAGACGTCACGCCGCATTCCAGCGAACGCAAACTGGGTGGATTGCTTGAATCGCTCGGCTTGCTGAGTGGAAAGGGCGCCAAATACACCTTCAAGAAACCAAAAGATCTGACGGTCTGGCATGTTCTCAACCGCCTGTTCGACGAATTGGACGGCTTCCCGCTTTATATCAAGGGCGTTGATGCTAAAACCGATAAGGGAACCCGCATCGCAATTACTCTCGCATCGCAGGCACATGAGACCGATACCACAAAACACTACTTCGGGCTTGCGGGCATGGCCTACAACATCCCGGTCAAAACCGTGTCGGACGAGGAGGCTACTAAGGAAGAAGACGCCAACACCGCAACAGTCGTTCTCGACAAAGGGAGCTTCAGCGAAGATGAAAGTATTCTGATCGGCCACGAGGAGGAAGAAGAAGAGGAGGAACAAGAGGAAGAAACTCCAGCCCCGATCGAGACAAAGCCGGAAGAGAAGAAAAAGAAGAAGAGCACACTCGAGATTCGATTGCACCTTGGCAAATGGTTTGAAGGCGAGACGCTCGAGGACAACTGGTTTCGCCGCCTGTTGCCGCCGATTCAACTCACCGAGAAGGCCGGTTGGAAGCGCCGCGTTCCGCTTCCGGGCATTCGGCTGATGCCGATTCAGCGCATCACGGATAAGAGCACCGGAGCGGCGAAGTACGGGCTTGCCCTGCGAGGTGATCTGTTGAGCCTGGGGTTTGACTTTACGGGGACCACCAAAGACGGGCTCACGTTCCTGAAGGCCAAAAAAGGTCCGCTCGCCTACTTCGGGCTGGGGGCGGTTGAGACGCGGCTGGCGCTGCTGTTTTCCGCCGACCGTGTCGCCTTTGGCGTGGGTATCAAGCTCAGAGATCTGCGACTCTCATTCGGCCCGAAAGAAAAAGAGAAAGAGAAGGAAGAAGGCGCCGGCGACGACATCATCGCAGGGTTGCAAGACCTGCTGGCCGATGATTGGGTCGTAGTCCCTGAGCCTCCGAAGCCTGAGGAAACAAAACCGCGGACCCGGCTCTATGCGAAGAAGAAGGATAAGTTCTCAATCTCGGTGGGCTATCTTTCGCCATTGTCCGAAGGCAGCCACGGCACGCTCGACATTCAGCTTTACGATGAAAAAGGCAAGCGCGCCGGTATGGTCTGGATTCCGATTGAGCGCCGCTACAAAGCGGTATATGTGAAGCACATCGGCATCGGACTAAAAGGCGTCGAGAACGTTGAGTTGAGCAAGGGGCTACCCGACAGCGCGAGGCTGACCATTGCGCTCACTGGCGGTCTCAGGTTTCCGATCTTTGAGCTCGGCTTTATCGGAGCGAAGCTCAGTTTTCCTCTGACAGAGCCGCGCAAAGCTGAGTTCAGTCTTGATGGACTGGATGTCTCGCTTAAGCTCGGCCCGGCCGTAATCTCCGGCAGTTTCCTCAGGAGCGGCCTCCAGTACGGCGGCAGCCTCACGATTGAACTGCCGAAGTTTTCAATCACCGCGATGGGGTTCTATGGCAGCGTGCCGGTCCTGGACATGCCGGCGAAGACCGAGGTCATCGGGTCGTTGAAAACCGGTCTCGTGCACAAAGACCTGCTGGCCGCACTGAAAGAGAAGAATATTACGCCTCGTGCAATTGCCCCGATCATTCGGGGCTTTGGGATCGGCGAGTTCGACCTCCGCACAGACGATGGCAAGCGTTACATCCTCGCTGAAGCCGACGGTGACTTGCACGTCGTCAGTGAAGACAAGAGCTTTTTCATCTACGGCGCGCTCAGCGCTGCCACAGGCGGCGGGGTCAGGATCGGGCCCATTGAATTCACCGCCATCGCAGTCGGTTTTGGCATCAACCGCCGCGTCGTAGTTCCGGGGATCGAAGATGTCGCCGACTTTCCGCTGGTCAAAATGGTGATGGGCGAAGGGGGCTATCAGGAAGAAGCCAAGACCGCCGACATCCGCAACCAGTTGGGCGAAGCCATCAAAGACCCCGTTGAAGTACTCGAAGAAATGGTGGACGCGTTCCCAGCCGAAAAAGATCAATATTTCGTCTGCGCGGGAGTTCGATTTACCATCGCGACAACGGTCGATTGTTTCGGGCTGATCATCGTGCAATGGGGCAACGATTTTGAATTCGCGCTGCTCGGACTGGCTCGCTTCAAATACCCGCGCGATATCAGCGCCAAGCCGCTCTGCTACATCGAGATGCAAATCTTGATGTCGATCAAGCCCGGCGAGGGAACCTTCAAGCTGCAGGCGCTGCTCACCAGCAACTCCTGGATCATCAACGAAGACTGCAAGGTGACGGGCGGCTTCGCGGTTTTCGTCTGGTTTGCCGGAGACCACAAGGGCGATTTTGTCATCACGCAAGGCGGGTATCATCCGCGCTTCCGGAGACCCGATCACTATCCAATAGTGCCCCGGCTCGGACTGAACTGGCCGGTCAATGACAATCTATCGATCAAGGGCGGCAGTTACATGGCGGTCACGCCTTCCTGTTTCATGCTCGGTGCGAAACTGGAAGCGACTTTCCACTCGGGTCGAATCTCAGCCTGGTACACCGCCTATCTAGACGTCGTCGTAGCCTGGAGTCCGTTCCATTTCGAAGTGGAGATCGGGATCTCGCTGCGTATCGAAGCGGCATTCGCAATGACCTCGCTCAAGGTGACGATTTCCGCGACGCTGGAGATGTGGGGGCCGCCGGTTGGCGGAATTGCCAGGGTGAATCTGACGGTCCTTTCGTTTGACGTTGACTTTGGGACGCCGCGCGAACTGGCCAAGCCGGAGTTGATCAAGTCGTGGGAGGAGTTCTGCCGCAGCTTCCTCAAAGCGAGCGCGGCGCTCGTTGATGCCACCGACAAACCGGTGGACGGTCCAGCCTTCATCCAGCTTAATCTGGTATCCGGACGCAACAACATCAACAAGCCGCCAGTGGCCGCGGAGCAGCTCGGCGCTTCCCCGCCGGCGTCCGGACCCAAATTCTCAGTCTGGAAAGTACGTGGCGATGAGTTGGAGCTCGCGGCTTCCACCGCCGTTCCGGTGACCTCTTTGAGTGTGGGGAGAATCAGTGATCAGCCCGAAGGAATTCAGACGCCTGCCTGGACGGGCAAATCCCTGATGGTGCCTAAACCTGTTGCCCTGGACACCAATCGCATGCACGCCAGGAACTACAACGGTGAGCTGGGTGTTCACCCGATGGATAAGAAGCTGAAATCCCTCCTTAACGTCACAATTGTCTGGGATGATCTTTCAGACAGAGTTGATCTGAAGGAGTGGTTTTTGGAAGAAGAGACGAACTCGCTACCGGCGGCGCTGTGGGATCCGGCCAGGCTGGACGCAAAGGGGCCATCCGAACCGAGCGCAAAGCTAATTCCGAATTGCATCACTGGAATCAAGCGGCTCAAGCCCAAGACCGGCGGGCGCGGCCGGCGAGCCGCGCTTTCGCAAATGACTTGGAAGCCGCTTGATTTAGTTCGCGTGCCAATCAGCAGCGCATCGCAAGAGCTTCCCACGGCAACACGCTCGCGCAATGTCGAGGCGGAAGTGGCCCGCAAGCAAGCGGAGCAAGAGAAGGTAGTTGAGGCGCTCGCCGCGGCCGGCTTCAAATTGGCGTGGCAACCGGCCAGGAAAGATGTTCGATTCCGGGAGTTGAGTGAGGAGCCGCTGGCCGGCGCTAGTTTTTAGTTTCTGGTTTCTGGTTTGTGGTTTCTGGTTTCGGTTCGTGGTTGTCGTTACTGGTTAGTGGATTCAGTGAAGGCTGTCGCGCGTTACTTCGTCAACAGACACGGCTAGAAACCAGAAACCAGAAACCAGAAACCAGAAACTAGAGACCAGAGACCAGAGACCAGAAACCAGAAACCAGAAACCAGAGACCAGAAACCCTTCCGAGGAAAATCAATGGCTGAGAATCAGGCCGAACCAATGGTTATGTACGATAGCTACGCCACGCCTTTGACGGCTGGGTCGTATCGCTTCGTCGTGCAGCAGACCGTCAGCCTCGAGGGCGACAAGGATCGCCATTACTACCGCGATCAGCCTTTTGAAGTTATGGCGCCGCGATATGTAATCGAAGGCAGTGAGATTCAAGCGTACTTTCCACCGGCGGGCGGAGTCGCCGATTATCAAAACGTTTTGCCGCACCTTGTGCTTCGCACGCGCAGTCTGCCGTGGGAGCGAACAGTCTGGCCGAAATTGGCAAGCGAGCCCTGGCTCGCGCTGCTTGTACTTTCAGAACAAGACGTCTCGGATGGCCGGGCCGTTGTGAAGACCGGCACAGTCGGCGATCTTGCGCCCGATGCCCCCGCCGCTCCGTTGTGGTCACGCACGGAAGCCGGAGCGACGATGCTGCTGCCGAATTTCAAACCCGACGAAGACCCGAAGACCGCGGTGCGGCTGCTCGATTTGGATTTGAAGGTCTTCCGCAACCTCTGTCCGCGCCGGGACGAGTTGCCGCTGCTGGCGCACGTTCGATGCGTGGATACGACTAACAAGATCCCTTTGGAGATGGTTGCCGATGGCGAGTTCGCGGTGCTGGTTGCCAACCGATTCCCGCCGGCAGGCGCAAACACCGTCCACCTTATTTCGCTCGAAGGCTGGGCGCATCTGATCGGCGCGCCCTCCCAACAACAGTACTCAGCTTCGCGTGTGCGATTAATCACTCTGGCTAGTTGGAGTTTTTTGTGTGACTCAAAGGGGCACGATACGTTTGGCGGACTGATGCTCAAGCTGCAGAAAAACGCCGCGGTGATTGGCGTCGCGCCTCCAGCGCTCGGTGGCGGCGCTTATGTGAATGGGGCGCTCAAAAAGGGCTACGTCCCGGTGGATTATCAACCGCTGAATAGCACGCTGGCGCTCGCGTGGTACCGGGGACCGTTGACGCCGCTGGCAGTCAAAGCGCCGCGCAGCCGTAAGTCTTTCCGGCGCGCCGACGCCGCGCTGATCTTCGACGAACGAACGGCGATAATGGATGTGTCATATGCCTCGGCGTGGGAACTCGGCCGGATGCTGGCGCTCGGTTCCCCCACATTCTCGAAGGGACTACGCCTCTTTGTCGAAAGCAGTGAGAACGCCGCGGAGTTCGCCGCGCAAATCGCAACGTTTCTGGAGCTGCATCGGAGCGCGTTCGACATCAAGGCCGACGCTCCGAAGCCTGAAGAGGCCGCAATTGCCGATGAGTTGGTGGAATGGATTGCGCGTCTGGTGATGCTCTACCCGGTGCCCTTCCAGTATCTGGTTCCGCATCCCTCGTTGTTGCCGCCCGAGTCGTTGCGCTTCTTTCACCTGGACGACAACTGGGTGAACGCGCTGTTGGATGGAGCGCTCAGCATCGCAGCGCGAACACTCGCAAAGCAGAGCCCGGCATCGCAGGCGGATTTGCAGTCGGCGTTATCCAAAATCGTGTATCAGTACCGGCTGCGGCTGCAAGGGAAGAATCCGGACTGGAATCCATCGGACCGTTACATGGATGTTCCCAAATCAGGATTCGTGTTGCGTTCGAGCATTGTCACCGGATGGCCGGGAGTCGAAGTGACGGCGATAACCAACGCAGCGGACAGTGACATTCTTCCCAGGATTCTTCGCCTCGATCAGATTGCCGACGGAGTGTTGTTCTGTCTGGCGCGCGGATCTCTGAAACAAGTCACTTTCCGCGAGCCGCGCGAAGGAATCACATTCGGCGTGGGCACCGGAGGAGAAGTTAAAACGCGCAATTCGAATGCAACCGTCAAAGTCAAAGAAGAGTTGATGCGCGCCGGCGCTTGCGACGGCGTGGCCGATATTGCGGCGCTGGTCCGTCAATTGGCTAAGTTGGACAAACTGCCGGAAGGCAGCGTTGGATCGGCTGAATTTGGGCTCCAGATGATTCGCATGCCTGAAGAGCAAATCATTGAGTGGGGTTAATCGACGCAGTTTCGAGAGGGAATCGCATGGCAAATGAACGCCATCTGCTCGTACCGATCAAGGCGCAAGCGCTGGTCATTGACGATATCGTCATAAATAGAAGCGACGCCCTCCTGGCCGATGAAAAGTATCGTGCCGGCGCCGGGAGATGGTCGCCCCTCCAGTCGGATTACCAGCCCGTGCCTGGTTCTCTGAGCGCGCCAGGCCCGATTCCGTTTTACGGCGCCACGCGCAAGTATCAAGGCAAAGCCGCCGACCAACTGGTGCTCGATGCGAACTCGCGCGCCCTGCCAAAGCCGGGGGATCGCGGCGTTTATTTGCATTGGGTGTTGCCCTCCGGGCTCCGGCATGCGTACAAGCCGTGTTCGCTCGACTTTCCAGCGCTTCCCGACCAATGGTTGATAGTGCGGTTCTGCCGCCGCGGCGAGGCGCTGAAAACAAAAGCCTGGTTTGTAGACAGCGGGCTGGTGTTTGATTCAGATGACGAGCCCGCCAACTTGCTGGTGGAATTTAGCGGCGAGTACGAAGCGCGCCGCGTTGGCAAAGTAGTTCCGCTCGATGAGTTCGCGCCTGCCGAATTTGCGGGACGGCACGAAACCATCACCGCCATCGGCAACGCCGAGACCGGCTCGCCGACCTTCACTGCGTTCCTGGCCGAGAACCGCAACATTCTCTCGTGGCACGACACCTTGAATGATCTGCGCGAGCCGGCTAATACCGGGAAGGTTCCGAATGAAACGTCGCTCAGCTATTTGTTGCTGGGTTGGTATCGGAAACCTGACGACGAACCACTCAAGGCGCTACCAGTTGAACTCATAAAACAGGAGTCACCCAAACCGGGCGGGTGGCTCATTGAACCGCTTGATTGGCTGATTGAATCGGCTCAAGCGCCCGTCGACTTAAAGAGCCACCGTTCTCTTTTCCACGGGATGGTCGCGCATATCAATTACTGGAGCTCGAATACCTACAAAGGTCCGATGCTGGGTTATCCGGGTTCGCCGGCTGTCGCAGGAACGCTCGGTGGTTCGCCGCCGGCTTTCAAAGTCGGCGTCGGAAACAACGCCGAAGATGCGCTGGTATCGCTGGTTTCGAGTGAGTACAGCGGCGCCGAAACAGCGCCGAATCTGTGGAAGGCACTGGAAGCGGTTATCTATCGTCAACCCGAATCGCTGGTCGGCAGTTGGAATGCCGCGCCTCGAGATCACACCGTTCATCAGAGTTGGTTCTCCTCGGTGGAGGCGGGTAAGACCTGGTCGATCCGGCCGCGATCACAATCTGAGAGCTCGTTCTCCGCCGACCCCAGAGTAACTGCGGCCCAAACCGGAACAAGGCCTACGTCAACCCAACTAGCTGACCTGAAGCGACTCAACAAGCTGCAATCCGAAACGGATGCAGCAAGCAGAGAGCTGGCCGCGTTACAGCAGGATTTGTACGCGCGCTGGTGGAAGCTGTGTGAACGATCCCGCCATAATGAAGCCGCCAGTCTGAAAGCTGAAGAGGCCGATTGTCGCGCATTGATCGCGCGCGTGACGACGCTGCGGTCACAACGCGACGTGCTGCTCGCGGACCTGCGGCCGCTGCCCGACGCGCTAAAGAAGAAGTTGCCGCCCGAGCTGGAACTTCGTTCCGACGACGCGCCGCGCTTCTGGGCGCCGGCAGATCCGGTGATCGTTGTTATGAACTGCGGCAAGCCTTCCAAGCACAAGTTCCCGACTCCGCTTCCTTGCCGCTTGCCTGAACAAATCGTCAGCGCCGGCGAAGTCGAGGTAAAAAAGAATGCGAATAAAACCTTCGACACCGCGTCCGGCATAACAGAGATTGCCTCCTCGGTAAGGAAGCACTTTGGGGAGCGCTCAGAAATCCTGACGAGTCTTCTCACGGAAGGCTCGGTGGTCGAACAAGCGATCAGCGATCTTGCGCATCGATCCTACGAATCGTTGCCGCCCGACGACCGGGCCTTTGACGCCGGTGGCTGGCGGAAGTGGACAACGCGGCTCGTGGACGATCTGAACTTAGGTGATCAATCAAACAATCGGCCAACCGATAGGATCGTGTTTGGCAAGCCGGGCGCTTTGAATATCCAACCGCACCGTCTGGCCGACTTATGGGTGCAACAGCCGTGGTCTCCCTTGTTTCTCGATTGGCAGATTACGTGGTTTCCGACGATCCAATCCGGCCAGGATTTCGGTCCGGTCTGGTCTCTCGGCGAGCACGGCCACGATTATAAGCCGTTGGATAGAAAATCGCTGCCTGCTAAGGGGTTCACATTTCGGGGACGCAGCCTGCTGAACCCGATTGACGGACGCCTTTTCGTCGAACCGCTGGAGACCCTGCGGCAACTGCTCAGGGGCGGCGACGAAGCGGACAAGGGCAAGCCGTCCTTTCCGGCCGCGGTGGTGCAAATCCTGAAGAAGTATGAAGGCGTTTGGGACCAAACGCTTGGCAAGCTTTCCGGCGCTGGTCTTATGGGTCAGGCGCTGACCGGTTTCCATCAATGCTTGCTTCGCCGCGATGTCACACTCCCGCGCGTCATGCCTGATCCGAAGCATCCCTGGGTATTCAGGAGCCGGCTCAAAGATCTCGAGCTCGAGGTCGCGCGGTTGCTTGGCGCTTCAATCGAAGGATCGCTCGTCGGCGAGCGACTTGCGCCCCCGGCTGCTCCACCGCCCTCACCTGACGAGCTTCCTTTCAGCATGGTTCGCGCGGGAGCGCTTCGGCTCGATGAGTTGTGGCTTGTGGATGACTTCGGTCAATGGGCGGACTTGCTTGGGTTGGCTACCTCGGGCAGCACATCCTCAGGTCAGGTCTTCCATCCGCGGATGCGGTGGCACGAAAACCCTGAGTTCATAGCGATGCCGCCTCGCGTAATCCAGCCGGCACGCCTCAACTTCCGTTTCACCGCGGCGGAAAACTCTCTGGCGGAAAGCGACTCCGATCCGGCGCTTAGTCCAATCTGCGGTTGGATTTTTTACAACCCGCTGGACCGGGCGCTGGTGCTGTGCGACAAGGACGGCCGTCTTTCCGGTGAGCTTGTCATCACAACCGAACAGACCGAGTTCCGCGTTGATTGGGATCCCGGTGCGCGGGGTGTTGCGCTCGACAGAATTCGCAACTCCTCTCTCCAGGCTTTTGCCAAGTCGCTGGTCGCAGAAATCCCGTCGCCGAAACCCAGGCTGCTTGACCTGCTGACGCTGATTGACCGTGCGCTCGAGCGCATCCGCCCCGCTGCTGCCCGTCGAGACGGCGCGTTATTTGGACGCCCGCTCGCGCTTGTGAGCGCGCATCTGGGTTTAGAGCTTTTCGGCAAGTCGTGGACTGATCCACGTAAAACACCGGTGCCCGCACCGCTGGAAAGTGCGGGGGACTCGACGCTCAACGCGTTGCGGGTTCGCGTGAATCTGGGCTGTGCGCACAACACGGAAGACGGATTGGTCGGCTATTTCAAAGCTGGCGCCTACGATCGGATCGTGCCGACGCAGTTGACTAAAAAGATCGACGCCACCGGTTACATTGCGGATTCGGAGACCGCTGCATTGCGGGTCGGTTTTGGACCGCCCGAGCAACTCACGCTGCTGATGGATCCGTGGGGTTCGGTGCAGGCGGCGGCCGGTCTGGTGCCGGCGAAATCGATCACCCTGGCGCAGGCCAACCTCGACAGGACGCTCGCTCAGATGGAAGCCTCGTTACGAGTCGGTCCGGTCTTGCTGCAATCTGACAGGCTGGCTCTGCCGATGCCGGCTGGAGACAAAAGGCGTTGGAGTTTCTCCGGGCCTCTGACTAACAATCTGGCGGCTGCGCTCACCCCATCCGATCCAAGGTATTTTAGTGATAAGCCGGTGGTGGCGGCCGAGGGGCGACTCGTGCTGCTGAACAAGGAAGAATAGACTAAAGGAAAACACCATGTCAGAACGACTGAGTATCTCGGTTCAATCCGTTACCGCCAGTCAGTTGGAGGTAAAAGTCAAAAACACAAGCGGCGCGGCGTTGACTGAGAATCTGGAGATCGAACTCGACCCGCCGAAATATCTGGTAGACCCACGCATCAGCACTGCCTCTGAGGACGCGCCGAAATCCAAAAAACCCAGGAACAAAAAATCTCTGGGCGGCGTCGTCACCGTCGCACAAGGCTGGTCCGCCTGGGCCATGCGCGAAGCGAGCGGTACCGTGGCTATCATTCAAGTCTTCAACTACTACAACCAACAAACCGGCGAATTAGTAGATCCACCGGTCAGTTTTGAAGCAGGGGCCGATTTCATCGTACGCATTCCGCTCAACACCGAAGCCAGCCAGGCTCGCGTCCAGATCACCTATAGCTATTTGTACGGCGACGACGACAAGGATAAACAAGTGACTGGTACGCTCGATGTTAAGCCGGCGGGCGCCGACGATTGGAAACCGAGCGTCACGCTGAGGTCTGACCAGACGAGCCCCAATATGATCAAACCCGGAGCGAAGGTGAGAATCTCCTGGGAGATCAAGGACGGTGTGAGCGCCATCTTGCGAGGTCCGTTGCCCGGTGGAAACCCCGAGTTGGAGTTGGACGACCGGGACCCGAATTTCAAGATCGCAAAAGGCTCGATTGAAGTCGTCGCCGTCGGTTCGATGACTTACATGCTGCAGGCAGAAGTACGCCGCGCGGACACTAAGCGGAATGAATTGGTTAACAGGCTGATTTCGCTCGACACCTATGAGAAGGGGAAGTATTCGTATGTGAACGCGAGTCCGAACCGCGTGTTGCCCAACGGTCTTGTTGAAATTTATTGGGCCGCATGGGGCGTCAAAGACCTGACCATTCTTATCAATAGCGGCGCAACCAGAAAGATTCCGTTGACCGAGCAGAATGCGTTTCGCACCTATCAGGGCGATGGTGTGATGCGCTTCAATTCAAGAGAGCCCAAGCTAGAAAACATCGGTCTTCAAATCGAGATTGGGGATGAACCCCCGCGAACGGACTCGAATGCGCAGGTCACTGTGGTCCACTGGGAAAAGCTGAACAAACCCGTATTCACCGGCAAGCCGATCGGGTTTGCGGTGGCCGAAGGAAGACTGGCTCTGTTGACCAGCGACGGACTCTTTATCGCCGACGTCGGGGAGTCTGAGAGCAGTAGGCCTAAGCACCCGGTGTTCAGTAAGGCCGCCACCGATACGCCCAAAGCGTGGCTCGCGATCGCAGCATTAGACAAAGGGTTTGTAGCCCTGCGGCGAACGAGCAACGACGATCTGCAAGTCGCGCGCTATCTCTCCAATGGCCAGCCCGACGGGCTAGCGGTTGATCTTGACGCTTCTCTAAAGCCGATGACGCGCCGGAGCGACACAATCTATGATCTCGTCGCCGTAGCCGGGGATTTCGAGACAAGCCCTCTCGTTTTTGTAGTTGTTGAAACCCCGGCCCCGAGTGGATCGATTCGCCGTGCATCTTCCGTGCGGTTCAAACCGACGCCACAAAAGCGCGATGAACCGCTACTCGAGTCTTTGTCGCGCTATCGGGTGGTGAACTTCGACGGCTCGCTCTATGCGCTGAGCCGTGAATCCGGACGGATGTTTCGATTCTCCCTCGATAAAAGTGGAAAGCTCGAGCCGCCCAGCGAAGCCGCCTGCGCCGCGGAGAATCGCAAATCGATGGTCCAGCAAGGTCTCTTCGTTCCGGTTGGCCGCGTCTTTGCCGTGTTGAGCCCCACGTCGGTTCCGTCGCTGGCTGCGCTGGCGATGTTGGGTCTGCAGAACGTCTTGAGTTATGAGGTCCTGGCGCCGCCGGCAGACCCGAACCAGATTCCACAGGATCTTATCTACAACCCGCAAACTAACCATTGGGCGCGCTGCGGCCACGGGCTGGATATTCAGGCCGGCGCCGTTGCCGGGTACCGTAGCGGAGAATCACCCCGCCTCTGGGTCCTCCAGGCGGACGGCGAGATACACACGCTGGCGGTTGGGTCCGAACACATTTTTGCGTCCGACTTCAGCAGGAGGTTCCCGACAAAAGATTTGCCGCCTTACCTCGACTGCAAGCGCGAGGTTACGATCGCCAATCAATCGGGAGTAGACATTGTCCCGATGGACGAAGTCTGCCGCCTTGCTGGCCTCGATGATTTCAGCTCGAATGGACCGGCCGCAGTGACGCCGATGCGGCAGGCGCTTGAAAACTCGTCCAGAAAAAAATTCGAGATCATTTCTAACAAGGATGGCGCCGAGCCTGTGAAGCTGCGTTTCATGGGCAAAGAGCCTCCGCCGGCGGGCCCGCGTTATGTGCTCGAAATGACATTCAGTGGGCCGGGTCTCTCGTCGGTCACCTCGGTTTTCAAGCGGCTCGCAGTTGATATGCGGGGCGCTGTTTCGATCGTCGATGTGCCGGGGACTTCGGCACAGCACCCAGCCGGCGACTTGATCACAATACCGGCGGCCGAAATCCTTACCGGAGGTTCGAAGCTGGTCATCGCAAATGGGTCGCCCTTCGATCTGACGCTGACCCCTTCCAAACAGGCGCCGCCGTTTCGCTCGTATGAAGAGGTATTGATAAGACACAACACTCCTTCGCTTTTCATCTCATCACCTACTCTGGGTGAGTTACGCTTCGACATCGATTGTGCGCTGCCGAGTGGCATCGAGACATCATCGGGAGACGTGGCGCAGAAACAAATGATTCGCATCAACCCGGACAAGGCCACCGGAATGGAAATTCGCCTCGCCCGGATGTTGAACCCACGAGAGACGGTGTATGTTAACTATCAACTGGATAGTAAGACTCCGGTTTCCGCCGAACAGTCCGGTAAGAACCAGGTCTACGTTTGCCAGATTGATTACGGAATCAGGAAAGATTTGCCCGCGGTCTACATCGGCGACGGAGCGAGCAATAAGGATGACCGGTATTTCTATCTCGCGGCGGCGCTCGCGCAAGATCCGTCGAAGGCGCAGATCTTGAGAGTAGACAGCCTGACTCTCGCGCATACGGCCAGCGACGCTTTCCCGGGCGGCAAACTCTTCTCGCTTCCTAACGCAGTGGGCGTCACATCAAACAAAGTGTTCGCCATGTTTGGCGATACCGATCTTTACGAACTTTCCCAGACGTTGCAATTCTCCAAAAAGACGAGCTTCGCGAGGAGAAGCGTCAGGAACACCTGGCCCCTCCAGCTTAGGGCAACCGCCAGCGGCGGCATCTACGTGCTGGCAAAGGTCCAGGACTTCATAGATCGTACTCAATACATCCTGCTGGCGGAGGGGCTTCCAAAAAACACCCAACAACATCAGCCGTTTCCACCGCCGCGTGAAGACACAGACACCGTCAAAGAAATAGCTGTGAGCGATCTGATCAATCAACGCGATACCTTTCATCAACCCCAGGCCGCCGCTGTTTTTAAGAGGCCTATCGCGGTTTCGCCGGATGGTAATCTGGTTGTTATCGCGGAAACTGGTGGGTTCAGGATGATCAATTTTTCGGCTACTTATCCCCGTCCGGATTACAACTGGCTCGATGCGGTGGCGGACCCGGCAGGTGTCGTCTTCTCCGACAACGGGTACTTTTACTGCTTGCACTATCCAACCAGCCCGGGCGGGATGAGGGTGACGCGCATCCAGTCTGCTAACCCGGGGAACAAGAAAACAATCTCGCTTCCGCCGATTGAAGGAGATTTCAACATAGGCCCGGACCCGTCACAATTTGGCCCGGTTGCGGGCGAGCTAAACCATGTACGTGCTTTTAGTCTGGCGGTTGCGCCGGGCGGAGACTACTTGTACGCCACGCAGGGAAAATCCATTCTGCAGATTCTTGCCAACAGCATGGAAGTACGGCCCTGGCGCACGACGGTCCACTTGCCCTGCCGCCTGATTACGGTGAAGAAAGGACCTGCCTATCGAACAAGTCGTGGCGAGGTCCAGACCGACCTGGTGTATGCGATAGGCGCGAAGGTCGAGAGTGACGGAAAGACAGTGAAAGGGTATAAGACGCAGCTCTACGCGCTGGCGGCCCCGAGGTAACGAACGTACATCCTCAAAGAGATTGAAAAATGTGTTGTTAGGTGTGCCAACTGCCACCGGAGGCGGACAGCTAGTCAGCTTGGTTATGGCAAGCTCAAATGGAAAAAGACTCATCAATCTTCCCTCCAGTCATCCGCTCAAATCATTTGAGCAAAATGTTTGAAGTGTTGATAAGTCCTTTAGAAAAATTAATTGGTGGAGCCAAGGGGGATCGAACCCCTGACCTCATGACTGCCAGTCATGCGCTCTCCCAGCTGAGCTATGGCCCCACTCGAATTGGTTTTCAAAACTGTCGCAATACTAACAACGCCACATGTATCGGTCAACTAATCGTCCAATCAAAGATATCGCGTTCTTAATATCTCAAGGTGATGTCGCTCGTGTCCCGCCGTGATGAACGCAATCCCTCTTACCGAGGACTCGTTGTTATTGGCACTGCCTCGGCGATTCCACGCTTCAGGATCGAGATTCGCAAACAGCGAAATAGTTGAGCGCCGGACGTGCTCATACTCGTCGGCCAGATCGCTCAAGCTGCGCTCGTTGAATGAGCCGTTTGGAACATAATCGTCCTGCTCGAAGCCCGAAAGCGGAGTCGAATCGCCGCGAGCGAAACGCAAGGCGCGATATGTGAAGATTCGTTCGCCGTCGATCACGTGGCCGATTACTTCCTTGATGCTCCACTTGCCCTCGGCGTAACGATAGTCTCCGCGAGTTTCGGGAATACTCTTGATCAGCGCGAGCGTTTCGTCGAGTTGGCTGCGAAGAATTCCGACGATATCGCCGTCAGGTACTTTTGAAACGTAACCCTCAGCGTATGCCGGATACTCACTCTTCTCCGGTCGTGTCATAGCATGTGCAGTCATTTTATGAATTCCTTTCCTAGAGAGTTTGTAGTCCGGCCTTCTGAAGGCCGGACTACAAACGTGATTCAATTGCTCGGCTGAGTTGAACGCTCTTTCTTGTACGGCTGCCCCAGATATTTCTCAGCGGCTTGTTGCGCGCCGTTGTAATTATTGCCGCTCTCTTTTGCCTTGTTGTATTCGGCGACCGCGCGATCGCGGTTGTCTTCAGCGTCCCACGAATTGCCACGCTTTATGTAGGACCACACTTCGACCCACGAGGGTTCCAGGTCGCCCGCGAGCGATTCCGTGAATGAGTCGCGCGCCTTCTGCCAATTGCGCTGCTCCATGTAGAGCAACCCAATGTTGTACCACGCCCACGACGAGCGAGAGTTGAGCTTGAGCGCCGCGCGGAATTGCTCTTCGGCTTCCGCGTACTCTTCGCGCTGGAAGTGCTGGAGTCCGCGCCGCACGACAACGGAGACGCGCAGTGAATCGCTTATTCTCAGATAACGATTCTCTGGATCGACGACGACTTCAAGCGGCTTGCCGTCGCTCGACAGATCGAAGTCAACCGAAGTGCCGCGCATATCCAATGTAGTTTTTGTCTCGCGGCCGCCCTCCGATTCGAGCGCAACGCCGACCGGGCCGCGGAACGAATCCATATTCTGGCGCACCGTCCCTCGAACCTTGAACTTGCCTTCTTTCGTGCGGATGATCGAATACTCGACCTTGAATTCGGGCACGCCGGTCGAGTCGATCCACATTCCAAAGAACCCGCGCAGCTTCTGACCGGAAGCCTTATCCGCGAGATTCTCGAAGTCGTCGATGTTCGCGTTCTGTCCTTTGTAGGTTGAATAATAGGACTTCAGGAGGTTGAAGAACTTGTCATCGCCGATCGTGGTCCTGAGCATGTGATAAACATAAGCGCCCTTGTAGATGACGACCGACCGAAACGCGGGCGACTGATCATTCAACTGAACGGGCGCGCGCGATATGGACGACTCCTGTTCAAACGCAAGCGCGAGTTCGATGATGGCAGAGAGCGTTTCGCGAAACTCAGCGGCGCTCTCTCGCGATTCGTGATAGAGGATTGCCGAGTATTCCGCGAGCCCTTGAGAAAGCCACGCGTCATCGAAGCTCTTCAATCCGACGGCCTGGCCCCACCATTGATACGCGACTTCGCGAGCCAGATCATCGACCGGCAGCGGCTTGTCGGAGACAAGCGTCTTGTGCGATATGAATCCGATTCCCGCTCCGCTGTAATACTCGAGCGTGTCGTCATCAACCTCGGCGATCACGTATCTGGTGCCGAGAACGTATTGCCCGAACTTGCTGTTGTAAAACTGGAGTATCTGCGCGACCTCTTGTCCGAATTCCTGGAGCCGAGATTCGCTGCCGGGCAGCACGCTGATGTCAACTTGCATGCCGCCCGAGTTGATTGTCTTTGTGATGAGCTGGCCCGCGGCAAATGAACCGGGAAGCACGGGCTGAGTCTCGATGAAGTTGAAAGTCTTGCGCCCGTCTTTTGCCGCCGCCGGCGTAACCGGATTCATGCTGTGTCCCGCGACCGACCAGTTCGCGGGAACGGTGAAACTGATATCCGAAGTTGCGCGATCGGCGGCGTACCCGTGAAAGGGAAACCATCGCGCGGCGTAAAACAAATAGGAACCTTCGGGACCGATGTAAGCGAGCCGCGTATCCGCGATCGGTCCGCCTTCAGGAGTCGCAAGCGCGCCGGCATAGTCAAAAGTCAGGGTTATGTCAGAGCCCGCCGCGTACAACTGGCCGAGGTTCACCTTCACATTGAATTCGTTCACTCGGTCCTGAATGAACTGCAACGGGGTTTTTCCATCCGGACCCTTGACACTCGATATGGTAAGCGAGCCGTTCATCTCGAGCACAGCGGACTGAGTTTGCTTCAAAGCTTTTAGAGTTACGATTGCCTGCGCTTTTAAGCTGTGAGATTCGGGCAACAGCTCGACGTTGATTTTATAGTTCGTGACGTCAATCGTGGGCGCCTGCTCGGTTTGGGCATTGGCGCTTGGGACGAGGGCAAAGAGCAAAGCGAGGAGCGCTATCGTCGAGCTCCTCTTGCGGGTTCTTATTACTACCATTCTGTTTTGTTTCCTTCTTGCGTGACTGACTAGTCTCGACGATGTGAAGTATATCATCGCGTTTGCTGGCAGTTCCAGTTCGAGGAGGTCGGTGGCTTCCAACGGGCACACTCTCAACGAATGAAGTATGAGCGTTGTCTTGCGGATAAGTTGATAGGCTCCAAGGACGGAGCTGATTGTTAGCGCGGACCGGCGTGACCATATCGCAACCTTCCGCTGTTTGGTTGTCGACCGGCAATCGCCGGCAATAGCAGGTCGGTGGTGTCAGCAGAGACAGATGCCGCCTGCTGATCTGATCATCGAGCGCGCGAGGAGAGTCGAAGTGAATGATATTGACGAACGGGACACGCGACAGACTGAAATCACCGGTCGAGTTGCTTCGCGCAAGGATTCCTGACTGACCTTATACTTTCTGTTCCCTACGCGAATAGCCTGCAACAGACCAATCTCAGTCCACAATTGAATTGTGCGCCGCGACAGTCCGGCGGCAACTGCTGAGCGGACAACCGGCAAGCTTCACATCTAATTAAGCCGCCTGGCGGTATCCCACCTCACAGAAATGTTGACATGCGATCTGGTTTACCGTATTGTTTCGGCGTTCTTTATTACTGAACCGGGCTGAATTGCACGAGCCCTGCTTTCGGCACACTCGCCAATCCAGCCGTAGATCATCTTAGTCCATCGGTTGCTGACGCTGAAAGGTTCGCATGTCATAGCCGTCCAGATCACCTCGCCATCAGAACGTCTGATGGTGGAGACGCAGCGTCGCAGTCGCACCAGGCGCGCGCAGAGAGTGTGGAGGAAGCGATGCCATCTACCCTAGAACGAGGCTTCAAGCCCAATCTACTTTGTATCGTGCCCCCGTCGGCTCTGACGAGCTATCCGCCCGCGGGTGCGGCGTATCTACTCGCCTATCTCAAGGCAAATGGATGCCGGGAGTTCGATTTCATCGATCTGCGGTTGGGAGCGCCCGCCGCGTATTCCCCCACATACAACTACACGGGCATTTTCGGGGACGCTTGGGTCTTTGATATTCCCGATCTTCCTCTAGTGTTGCAACTTGTTGACAACGTTTGGAAGGGGTCTGGGCTTGAATGGAAACGAACGGCTGCCTTCGACCGGTACTGCGTCGAGCGTGGGATCTCCCCGAAGTATCTGCTGTCGTACCTGATGGCTCTCGACAATTATTTCTCCACGACATTCGCACAAATCAGCGAGATCGATTTCGTCGGCTTCACAACGTGGACGACGAACTTCCTGTCCACGTTGATGGCCGCCGCCAATCTGAAACGCCGGCCAAAACCGCCGTTTATCGTGGCGGGCGGCCCCCAGGTAACCGGAAGCCCGAGCAGTGCTCAACTCGGCCTTCGTAGCGGTCTCTTTGATGTCGTGGCACTGAGCGAGGGAGAGGAAACGCTCCTGGATCTCTACAACAACTTTTCGCGCGGTCAAGGCGTGCCGCAGGGGATTCCCGGGACGATGTGGCTGGACTCCGCCTCAGGCCAGTTTCGCCAGGCAGAGCGTTCGCTCATGCGAATAAGCGAGCTGCCCGCGCCTAGTTTTGCCGAAATGCATTTTGAGGCGTACCAAAAAGACGACGATCGAATGGTACCGTTTCAATTGTCGAGAGGCTGCACCGACAAGTGTGAATTCTGCAGCGAATGGGTGTTTTGGCGCCGTTTTCGTCCCGATACTCCCGATAATGCAGTCCAAAAAATCAAAGAGCTGCAGCGGGACTACGGAGCCGATTTCATCATCTTTACCGATTCTCTGCTGAACGGTGTGCCCAAGCGCCTTGTGGAATTCGCAGAGCGGCTGTTGACAGACAAAGTCGACATCCGCTGGGCCGGCTTCATGCGCGCACAAATGGATTCAGAAACGGCTAGGCTACTGAAGCGCGCCGGGTGCAATGACGTCTTCGTCGGTATCGAATCGTTCTCCGACGAAACGCTCGAGCTAATGAGAAAACGGCGCTCGAAGGCTCAGAACATTGAGGCCGTCGAAGCGTTCCTTGGTGCGGGCATCGGGGTCACGGCAGGATTCGTCCCCGGATTCCCCGGCGACAGTCGCGAGGCGTTTACGGAAAGTGCGATGGTGTTGCGCGACCTCCAGGCCCAGTTCCCCGGCAAGCTGGAAATCCAATGTGAAGCGTTTGTCGTACAACCGAACGCTCCGATCTACCACAAGTTGGAGCAGATGGGACTCACCGGAAAAGGGTGGGACGATGAGTACCTCGACACGGCACCGGACTTCAAGGATATCAGCTCGAACGTATTGTGTTCTGTCGAGGGATCTAGTCAGGGCTTCGAGCGGCTCGGCCGCCTGAATATGGTGAGATCGATAATGACCGACGATCTGGTCATCAAGGACTATTCGTTTGAGAGCGGGGCGGAGGAGACGCTCACGATTCATGCGTTTGACTTCGAGCATCTTGTCGAGGGATGGCACCTGGCACAAAAAAAAGCAAGCGTGGGTCATGCCTATGGGTTGCTGCTGACACAGCAGGAAACAGAGCAGATGAAGGAGCTCCAAGCGGCAGATCCGCTCACCGGCGTCGCCGAGTCCGTCGTGACGCCGATTCTGGAGCGCGCCGAAGCAGCCCATATCATTCCACCGTCGCGATTCAGCCCGCGGGTCGTCCGGAGCGCGTACTGTCGCGTTCCGGAAGAAGGCTCTGTCTACGCGGTTTCACCGTTTGTGATTGTGCGCAAAATGGGATGGAAACAACGGCACCGGGTGTTGATCGCGAACCTCGCGACTGAGCGTCATTTCCAGGAACCAGCCAGCGTCGGCCCCCTACTGGGTTTCGTCAACAGCGCGCCTCGAACCGACGAAGAGCTGCAAAGTTTCTGGGACGAGTTGGGCGGGCGCGGGAAAGGACTGCGGAAGATGATCGCGGACCTCTTGAAGAGCGGCACGCTCGTCATTTGTCAGGAGCCGAGAATGCCGACCGGTCAGCAGGTGACCGACCAGGCGACGACGTCGGTGTTCCGGCCTGTGTACCTTCCGATCGTCGCCGCTGAAACGCTTCGCTGAGTACTCGCTTCTGGCGTCACAAATGTGCGGGAGATGCTGCGGCGCATGACCGCCGGACCCCGATTCAAAGAGACAATCACCTCACCTTCGCGAAGGCACAGGATGGCCGATGTGCTCCGACTTCCGGCAACTCTGGGGAAAGAAATCACCACAATCGTTGACCGCCGCGTGGCAAACTGTTTTAACCATTTGCTCGTATCGAGTGCTCTTACGCCCCGAGGATTCTATAAGTAGCAAACTGAACAACAAGCCTGTCGAATAATGTTGTTGCAGGAGCTTTGCAGAATCACATCCCGTCCAAGCTGATCGGTATAGTTGATTGCGCCGAACACGGGCGAGTTGTAATTGATGCGCACGTAGTTGGCGTTCGAGTCGATGATTCGGATGCACGGGCATACGCGCAGCCGGGCGTGCTGTTATTCAACCTGAGCCGGCTTCCGTCAGGTAGAAAGACGTACCCGCTAGCTTTAGGCCTTTCCGCGGCTTACTTTTTGACGAGGCGGCCTGGTGGTATCATTGCTCGCCTTTTGAAGCTTAATCCCACCCTGGAGAGATTGAATGACCCAGCAATACATTCTCGCGCTCGATCAGGGCACTACCAGCTCGCGCGCGATCCTGTTCGACCGCGAAGGCCGCGCCGTTCGAACCGCTCAGCAGGAATTCGAGCAGCTCTATCCGCAACCCGGATGGGTCGAGCATAGACCCGAAGACATCTGGTCTTCTCAACTCAACGCAGTGCACGTGCTGTTGAGAGAGTCGGGAATAGAAACCGATCAAATCAAAGCCATCGGCATTACGAATCAACGCGAAACAACAATCATCTGGAATCGCGAAACCGGCGAGCCGATTCATAACGCGATCGTGTGGCAATGCAGGCGCACCGCCGAAGACTGCGATCGCATGCGCGCGGAGGGGCTTGCGGCATTGTTTCAGGAGCGCACCGGACTCGTGCTTGACGCTTACTTCTCGGGCACGAAGGTTCGCTGGCTGCTCCACAACGTACCGGGTGCGCGCGAGCTTGCCGAGCAAGGCCGCCTCGCATTCGGGACTGTTGATTCGTGGTTGATATGGAAGCTCACGGGCGGGCGAGTTCACGCGACCGATGTTTCGAACGCGAGTCGAACGTTGCTCTTCAACATTGAACGCGGCGAATGGGACGACGAGTTGCTCGCCGCTCTCGACGTTCCGCGTTCGGTGCTTCCGCACGTTGCGCCTTCGAGCGCGCTGATCGGTGAGACGGACCCGGCTTTGTTTGGCAGCGCGATTCCAATCGCGGGAATCGCGGGCGATCAACAGGCAGCGCTGTTCGGTCAGGTATGCACCACGCCGGGGATGTCAAAGAACACCTACGGCACCGGATGTTTCATGCTCCTCAACACCGGCGAAGAACTGGTGAGATCGAAGAGCAATCTGCTAACGACGGTCGGCTGGCAAATCGGAGACGGCCCGCTCGAGTATGCCCTCGAAGGAAGCGTGTTCATCGCGGGCGCTGCGATTCAATGGTTGCGAGACGGGCTTCGAATCATCGGCACTGCCGCTGAAACCGAAGCGCTCGCTACAAGCGTCGAGGACAACGCCGGCGTCTATTTTGTTCCGGCGTTCGTTGGGCTTGGCGCGCCGCATTGGGATGCTTACGCGCGAGGGACGATTGTGGGGCTGACGCGAGGCTCGACCAGGGAGCACATCGCGCGCGCGGCGCTCGAATCGATCGCGTATCAAACAAGCGATGTGTTGCGATGCATGCGAGACGACTCGGGAATCGACCTCACGGAATTGAGAGTGGACGGCGGCGCCGCGCGGAACGATTTCCTGATGCAATTCCAGGCGGACATTCTAGGAATACCGGTTGTGCGTCCGGTGAACACTGAAACGACCGCGGCGGGTGCGGCTTTTCTTGCCGGGCTCGCAGTTGGATTCTGGCCGAGCGTGGATGATCTGGCGGAGATGTGGCAACGCGAGCGGACCTTCGAGCCGAACATGAGCAAGTCCGATCGCGAGCGATTGCTTTCGGATTGGACTCGCGCGGTGGAACGCTCTCGCAACTGGAAAAGCGATTAAGCATCGACATATCACGGCTAGTCTGCGTTTCGGCCGGCGTCTGATGCTAAAATCTTTTCATTGATGGATGGTTCGTCATTACTAACGACCGGTCTTAAGCTGGCTCTCGTCTTACTCCTCGTGCTGGCAAACGGATATTTTGTCGCCGCCGAGTTTGCGGTCGTCAGCGTGCGGCGCTCGCGCATCGCGGGTCTGGTGGCGCAAGGCAACAAGCGCGCGCAAGCCGTAATGCGCGTGCTTGAAGATGTGACGTCGTTCATCTCGGCTGTTCAGTTTGGGATTACGGTAGCCAGCCTCGTGCTGGGATGGCTCGGTGAAGAAACCATCGCCAATCTTTTTCTCCCCGTGCTGGAAAAGGTAATGCCCGGAAGGGCGGCGGCAGTCATCTCGGCGCACGCGATTGCGACAGCCTTAGCACTCGCGATCGTAACCTATCTTCATTTGTTGCTAGGCGAATTTGTGCCAAAGGCCTTGGCGCTTCAGCGAGCCGAGCGCGTTGCGCTTGCGGTGGCTCGCCCGATCGAGATCTTCTATCGAATCTTCAAAGCGCCGATCATGCTGATAAACAAATCGGGCTTGTTGAGTCTTCGTCTGTTTGGACTCAGCGGTCCCTCCGAGCACGGCGCGGCCCACAGCGAAGAGGAGTTGCGGCATCTGATCGCGCTCAGCCACAAGAGCGGTCACTTGATCGAAGATGAGCGGCAGTTGATCAACAACGTTTTCGATTTCACCGAAGCCACCGCCGAGAGCGTTATGGTTCCGCGCACCGAGATCGAAGCCCTGGATGCCGGACTGAGCCCGCTCGAAATGCTCGAAGTCTTCGAGCAGACCGGCTATTCGCGCATGCCGGTTTATCGAGAGTCGCTCGATAACATCAGCGGCGTCGTCCTGCAAAAAGACTTGAGCCGCATCGTACGGCGGGCGGACGCGACTACTCTCGAAGAATTTGTCAGACCGCCGGTGTTTATTCCTACAAGCATGAAGCTCAACGATGCGCTGCGAATGCTGCGGCGTTCGCGCGAACACATGGCGTTGGTGGTTGACGAACACGGCGGAGTCGAAGGACTCGTCACGCTCGAAGACTTGCTCGAGGAAATAGTCGGAGACATTCGCGACGAGCACGATGAATCAGCCGCGCGTCAAACAATCGAGCAGCCCGACGGCGCTTACATCGTCAAGGGTAACCTCTCAATCAGGGACGCCAACAAGCTTCTCAAGTTTGATTTGCCCGAGTCTGACAACTATCACACGATTGCCGGGTTCATGATGGATCGCGCGGGCAAGTTGTTGAAGCGCGGCGACAGCGTCGAGCACAACGGAGTAAGGCTAACCGTGCAATCGACGGCGCGCAATCGCATAGTTGAAACGAAGATCGAGAGAGTGAAGGAAAAGAGCCCCGCGGTTTCGCAGTGACTCGTTCAATCAACGGCAGCCTCACATTCACAAACGATTGAAGCAGATCCTTTTCATAATCAATCCGGCGTCCGCGCGCGGAAATACTCTGCGAAAGTGGACGAGCCTCGCAAACCAACTGCCTGATTTGGAGATTCGCGAGCACGTCACAACTCACGCCGGCGAAGCGACGGAAGTTACACGGCAGGCGCTCGTCGCCGGAGTTAATCGAGTGATCGCGGTTGGCGGCGACGGCACTCTCAACGAAGTGGCCAACGGGTACTTAGACGAAGCCGGCTGCGCGATCAACGATGGGGCTTCGATTGGTTTGTTGCCGAGCGGAACAGGTTCGGATTTTCAACGCTCGTTGCAAATGAGTAAGCGCGGCGATTTGATTGGGACGTTACTCAATGGTGAAAGCAAATTGATCGACGCGGCTGCGGCTGAGTTTCGTGACGTGGACGGCGAGCCGGCTTCGCGCTTCTTCATCAACGTTGCGTCGTTCGGACTCGGGGGCGATGTTTCGGCGTTAGTCAACCGCTGGCGGGCCTCGCTCCCGAGATGGATAGGCGGGCGAACGCGGTTCTCCGCCGCTGCGATCGCGGCCTTGGGGCAATACCGGAACGTGCCGGTTTCGATGAAACTCGATGACGACAGATCGATCGACATAAACAGCAATTTGGTGATTGTCGCTAACGGGCGGTTCGGAGGCGGCGGGATGATGCTTGCGCCGCACGCCGAACTCGATGACGGATTGCTGGACGTGATCGTGACTGATGGCGCGACTCGTTGGGACGTGATCAAAGAACTGCCACGAATACAGCGAGGCGCACATCTAAACAATCCCAGGGTGAGCGCCCATCGCGTCCGTGCAATTTCGATTCGCAGTAAAGTTCCGATGGCGATCGATCTCGACGGCGAGATGGTCGGGTATACGAATGCTCGAATCAAAGTGCTGCCGCGAGCGATACGATTCGTTTGCTAGTCTCAGTCACAGTCATCGTGATGGTTTGTAAAAACAGCTTGGGTTGCGAATCCCGTAGGGATGACCTGTTTATATAGAGAGAAGAGCGGCTAGGCTCCGTAGCTCCATAGGAGCGACCTATACTTTGTAATCGTCGCTTCTTCGGGGAACGAGGTAACTCCTCCGGAGTTACGGGAGCACGACCCAAGCTTCTATAGACAGCAGGTCATCCCTCCGGGATTGGCAGACTGAGGCACTCGACATTTAGTCAGACAATTGAGTTTGAATGAGTGCTCGCAAGTGCCGGGATCATCAATGGCTCACTCTCAACCAACGCTCGCGGATTCTTAGTTGCTCGGCCGTCGCATCTGGAATCTCTCGGATTCTGTATCCCGTTTCGCTGCGTGAGCCGACTTCCACATCAAGCGTATGATCGTCGCCGGCCCGCTTCACCGCAAGCCTTACTCGCCGGCCCATCCTCTCTTGTAGTCTAGTCATCACCGCAGCGCCGTCTTTTCGAATGTCCAGCTCGTCAACGCCAAGCAAAATGTCGCCGGTACGCAAGCCGGCTTGTTGAGCGGAGCCGCCATCCATGATGCTTGTGACTTTGAGCCCGGCTGCCGTTTCATCAGCATCGAATCCCAGCTCCGCCGTCTTGCGCGAAGAGCTTTCAACTGTGTACCCGGCGTATCTGAGAATCGAGTCGTACGCCGGAACCTCGACTCCCGAAACGTACTTGCGATAAAAGTCGTGATAGTCGCGCTTCGTCAGGCGGTTCACAATCGCAATCATGTCCTCGGTCGTAAAGCCGTGACCCTTCTGATAGAAGTCGCGATACAGCGCGAGCATCACGTCGTCGAGCGCGAACTTGCCGCCACTGTCGTGAAGGATCGACAGATCCAGAAGCGCCCCAAGATTCTGGCCCTGGGTGTAATAAGAAATTCCAAACGCAACCGGGGTGTCATAACCCGCCCAGGTCGAGACCGAAGAATCGGCCGGGGAAATGTATGAGCGGGCCCCGTTGCTCTCGACTCCGTTGATCGCGCCTTCGACGCTTGCGAGAAATTGCTGGCGCGTTCGGAGGCCTGCGCGATACAACGCAAGACTACCGTAGTAGTTGGTGAACCCTTCGCAGACCCAAAGCAGTGGCGTTTCATTTTCGCGCGAGTAATCGTAGGGCCACATCTCAGCGGGGCGGAATCGCTTTACGTTCCAGAGATGGAAAAATTCATGCGACGCGGTGCCGATCATGAATTCGGGATTCGGGCTAAAGGCAAACGCGACGTGCGAGTTCAGATGCTCGAGCGCGCCGCCTGCGTTTGATTCGGGCCGCGAGAAAAAATAAAAGTAGACATACTTCTCATAAGGCAGACCGCCGAAGATCGAACTTTGGGCTGCGGCAACTTTGCCGAGCATAGCGGTAAACTGATCGGCTTTATCTTTTGGCAGCGCGCCCGCCGGCGTTGTCACCAGATAATGGGGCTTGCCTTCGACCTGAAACTGATTGAGGTCGAAGCGGCCCATCTCGGTCGGACAATCAACAAGCGTGTCGTAATCGGGTGCGGTGAACGTCATCGGGTCCGAAGTCTCTTTGAGTGCTGAGATGATCTTCCAACCGGACGGGAGCTCGAACCGTACGTTGCTGGGACTCGTCCGATGTTTCGCGGCTTCGAGAAACAATTCGGTCCCGGTGAAGAATGCGAAGTCTTTGGTGATCTTCGCTTGATTCAAAGCTAGCACGCTTGCGCGATAATCAAACTCGACCTTGATTCCTTCGAGTCCCTTCGTATCGACACGCCAGGTCTGCTTGCGAATCATCCGCGGCTGAATCCTGTTGCCCTTCGCATCGGTCACTGTGAACCTGAGCACGTTTTTGAAGTAGTTCTCGACGGTGTACCAACCGGGAGTCCAGGTGGGAAGCGACAGATCGAGTTGGGGTTCGTTGATGTTCTTTACATCGGCGGTGACGTGAAAGAGTTGCGCATCGATGCTTGCGACTTTGACTGTGTAATCGATCCGAAACGAATCGCGCTTTTGGCTGAATGTCGATGATGACACCAGCAGCGGAAGCGCGATGACAAAGAGAAAGACTAACGAACGTTGTCGGTATTTCTTAATCATTGCTTTTCTCGTGATGTGAAGAGCCTCAGAGAAGGTCCAGGAATTCGTCCACGGTGAGTCCGGCGTTACTGATGAGCCGGCGCAGGGTTCCGATAGACAGTTCTTTGTGTTAGGGAATTGATAGGTTGACCCTTAACCTGGGCTTGACGGGTACCAGCATGGCTACCGACTTGTCCCAGCGCTTGCCAACCTGCCCTCTTGAAAGCCTTCGCGGCTTCCTTTCCCGATATGTTGCCGAGTTTTCCCACGAGAGGTTAGACCGCCACTACTATCGGCTGCGATCTGTCCTGTTGTGGCAGCGCTGCCAAAGCCTTCTGGTCCTCAGCCCACAACCAGGCGGTTATGCCCTCCTTGATGTTCGCAAGCGCCTCTTCGTCATCCTTGCCCTGAGATACGCAACCGGGAAGCGCCGGACACTCGGCTACGACCCAACCGTCCTCGGCGTGTTCGAGTGTAACGTGGAATATCATTGTTAATTGCTCCGTTCTGCAAATACTGCCCGACCCTATCCTGTTCAGCAAGACGTTACCGGTTAGCCGGCTAAAGGTACGCCAACTCGCGCCGCGTGTTCGCGAATTTTCTCGGTAACATCGATCGCCAGCGCGAGCGCCCGACGGCCTTCTGCGCCGCTTACTCTTATTGGTCCGCCCGCCGCCGCCGCGAGGAACGCTTCGATTTCGACACGCAACGGCTCGGCGCTCTCGACAGGAAGCACTCGGCTCTCGAATTCCGGGCGCCCGTCCGGCCGAGGCTGCACGCTGACAATCGCAGCTTCCTGCACTGCGTAATCGATTGAGACATACTGGCCCGGCTGAAAGAAGCGCAGCCGGCGCACGCGCTCGGCAGAAACGCGGCTCGCGGTAAGGTTGGCGATCGAGCCATTCGCGAACTCGATTCGCGCATTCGCAATATCGATCTTCGGAGTAAGAATCGGAACTCCAGCGGCACGTACTTCGACCACTTCGCTGTTGACCAATGACAACACGACATCGAGATCGTGGATCATCAGGTCCATTACGACATCGATGTCCAGGCTTCGCGGCGTGAAGATGCTAAGGCGATGTGCTTCGAAGAACCGCGGATGAGTTGCGATCCTCGCGGCTGCAGTGACGGCGGGATTGAATCGTTCGAGGTGACCAACCTGCAAAACCGCGCCGCTGCGAGTTGCTGCGTCGATGATCCGATCGGCTTCATCAAGCGAGCGGGCAATGGGTTTCTCAACGAGTACCGCTATTCCGGCATTCAGCAGGTCAGTGGCGATCGCGGCGTGTGATTCTGTTGGAACCGCAACGCTGACGGCGTCGGCGAGACCGATTAGTTCGCGATGGTCCGTGACAAACGCAGCGCCGAAGCGTTCAGCAAGCGGGCGTCCGCGCGACTCATCGATATCGCATACCGCGACAAGCTGAGCGGCTTCGCTTTCGAAATAGACTCGCGCGTGCTCGCGGCCGAACGCGCCGGCCCCCGCTACCGCAACTCGTATCATCAAGACGCCACCCTCATCCAGGCTTGAATAACAATGCTATCAATCGCGAACAGCTTGACCCGATTTGATCGCAAACCTACACTCAACACTCCGAAATTCCCGGCACAAATTGAAGATGAGTCCCTCAACGCTCGACGACAAAACAGAGATAATAGTTGAAGCATCGCCGGGTGCCAAGCAAGCGCTCTTCGAGCTGATAGCGGTCATCGCGGCTTCAGCATTTGCATTTACGTTTGGGTTAGGCGCGCTCGGATTTCTCGGGCCGGATGAGCCGCGTTACGCGGAAGTTGCTCGCGAGATGTTTGCGAGCGGCGACTACATTTCGACGCGGCTATGCGGGTGTTTGTGGTTCGAGAAGCCGGTGCTTCAGTACTGGATGTCGGCGGTTGGTTATCACCTGTTCGGAGTGAATGAGTTTGCGGCCCGCTTGCCGTCGGCATTATCAGCGCTGCTGACGGTAACGCTCGCCGGAGTGGTGCTTCGGCGAGTGGGCTACTTTCGAATGTCAGCCGCAGCGCCGCTTGTGCTTGGCACCGGCGGAATGTTTATCGCATACGCACACGTGACCGCTCAGGACATGATTCTTACGGCTGCGATGACTGCTTCACTGTTGTCGGCGTATCTCTGGACAAAGTCGAGCGGACGGACCCGAGCAACTTACTGGACTCTCGCTTTTGTGTTCATGGGATTCGCGGTGCTTGCGAAAGGACTGGTTGGAGTCGTTCTGGTCGCGAGCATATTCGGGGCATATCTGATTCTGACAGGACAACTGGCTCTCGTGCGGTGGCGCGACTCTCTGATCGGCAGCATTGGCTTTCTCGCAGTCGCTGGCGCCTGGTACGTTCCGGTAACGATGCGGCACGGATGGCCGTTCATCCAGGAGTTCTTCATCAGGCATCACTTCGAGCGCTATACCACGAATGAATTCGGGCACCCTCAACCGTTTTATTTTTTTCTGCTGGTCGCAATAGCGGGTGCTTTTCCCTGGAGCTTCTTTTTGATTCCCGCCGTTGCACGCCTCCGTTCGCTCAAGCAGCGAAACGCCGGGCGCGATTCGTTGATCGTGCTGGCATGGATTTGGACTCTCTTGCCGCTTCTGTTTTTCTCGTTCTCCGGGTCAAAGCTGCCGGGTTACATCCTGCCGATTTCGCCGGCGATCGCAATCATCATCGGAGCCGAGATCGAGCGTGTGTGGAACGGTGACCGCGCGCGAGTGCTGACGCTGGCTCAGTGGATGACTGCGCTGTGCGTACTCAGCATTGGAGTCGGGTTGATCATTTTCGCCCGCCGCGAAGCAGTTAGTTTGGTTGGGTCGGCCGGCCCGCTCCTATTTCTTCCATTGATGATTGCGGTGCTGTCGGTCCTGGCGCTCGGCGCAGGTAAGCGCCGTTGGTTCGTAGCGAGCTCCGCGGCAGTTGTGCTGAGCGCGATACTTTGCACGGTCGTGAATCTTCTGCCGGCGTTGCGAGACGAGGTGAGCTTAAAGCCTCTTTCACTCGACGCGGCAGCAGCGCTCAGACCGGGGGAAAAGATCGGCTTCTATCTCAAGAAGGATTTCGCGGCGGTTTTCTATTCGGAAGGGCGAGTGCTGTGCTCACCGCGAAGAGGCGAAACGTTTTACGCGCTGCATCAGGACATGCTGGCGGACGCGCTCGCGGGGGAACCGAGTTTGATCGTGATCACTGATTCGCACTGGCTTGCGGGATTGGAAGGCGACTCGAGATTCGAGACTGAGGGTATTGCGACACAAGGTGAGTCGGTGGCGTTGAGGGTGACGTTGAAAAAATAGATGGCGTTTAGAGCGAGCGTTCGGAGCGGGCGTTCAGAGTACCGACTTTAGTCGGCTGAATAAAATCCCGTGCAATCAAAGAGCCGACTAAAGTCGGTACTCTGAACACCCGCATCTTACTTTCCACGAGCCAATTGACCCGGCTTATTGGAAACTGTTGGGATAGCTTCCTTGAAGAAGGCGACAACGCGCGCGTCGTATTCCGAGGATGTCTTGTCGTAAAGCCTGCCGAGCCGCGAATGCTCAACTTCTACGATCTGTTTTGGATCTTTGGTAGAACCCTGAAGCTCATGTGTCATTTGACCAAGCGCGCCGCTGTCCTTTCCGGTGATGAACAGGAATTTTCGCCCCGAGGCAATGGATACCGACTCCAGAGCCGGCGCCGAATCTTCTCGCCTCATCAAGTAGAGTTGCATTGCAAAATCATTCAGTTGATTGGTCCATTTGGAATCAGCGAGCTTGTTTGCGAGATTGCTGTCTTCGCCCAGCATCGTCTTCAGCTTGTAATTCATTAAGTGAGAAACATCCGGGTAAGCTGAGTCGACTGCGACCGCTTTGATTGCGGGATTCTGGGATGAGGCGACGAGCGAGATGTAACCGCCCAGGTCGACTCCGTACAAGCCGATGCGGCCATCCATCAATTCCTGGCCGGCCTCGGTTCGTTTGCTTCGAAGGAAATTGATTGCCGACAGCAGGTCGTCTCGTTCGTAGGTTCCCAACCCCGACCACTTAACGGGACTCTCGCCGTGTCCTCGCAGATCGTAGACCAGCACGTTATAGCCGGCCTTCCACAGCTCGAATGATAACGTCAGCAACTCCGAGCGATTTGACCCGTAGCCGTGACTCAGGATTATTGAAGGCGCGGCCTTGCCCTGGCTCAACAGCCACCCGACCGACTGAGTCGAGTCTGAGTTCTTCCACTTTTCGTCGAACCACATTGGCTTCTGAAGTATGAGTTGAAAATCCTTCGGCGAGCCGTAGAGCTCGGTGCGCGGAGGATGAGTAAGACGATGGACAAAATAGAAATCAAGCGCGGCAACACCGACCGCGAAAACCAGCACCGCTGGAATGAACACGGACAGCACGCGCTTGAACATCACACGAGTTTTCTTTGGAATCATGACTCAGACCACGCGGGGCGATGTCGAATCGAGGGGCAGGGTTATCTGGAGGACTTCGGGCAAGCTTGAGTATACAACCACCCCGAGCATGTTCAAGAGTTATGAAAACCGGCTGACATCGATGCATTGCCGGACCGTCAGCGTTGACTAACGCTTCCGCTAACTGACAAACTGAGCACTGCCACGGATTGCCTTATCGCGAAGAAGTGACGTGCTGAAGAGGATTCGATTTGATCGCCCAACTATCCGGGAAGCTCATACAAAAAGAACCGAATACGGTGATCATCGATGTTGGCGGCGTCGGCTATGACATCACAATCCCGCTCTCGACTTTCTATGAGCTGGGCGAACCCGGAATCGATGTATCGCTCAAGATTCACACACATGTTCGCGAAGATGTGCTTCAACTATTCGGATTCTGGACCGCGCGCGAAAAAGAATTATTCCTGAAGCTGACCAGCGTGAGCGGAGTCGGGCCGAAGCTCGCCATCACGATGCTTTCGGGCATGCCCGCGATCGAGTTGGTCCGGGCAATCACGGACAACGATCTGGCGCGGCTTACATCGATTCCTGGAGTGGGTCGAAAGACAGCCGAGCGTGTAGTGGTCGAGTTGCGAGACAAGTTGTCGTCGATGGCGCTCGAAGCGCGCGAGTCGGACCGGCCGGGAACGCGCGAGTTGGCTACGGGCGACGCCGCTGTTCGAGATGACACTGTTGCGGCATTGATGTCGCTCGGTTATCCCAAAGCGATAGCCGAAAGGGCGGTTTCGTTTGCCGTCCGGGAAGAAGGTGAGCGCACGATCGAAGCGGTGCTCAAACGCGCGCTCAGGCGGTTGTCGGGTTAAATGTGGCGGCATTCGCTGCAAGTAAAGCCGGTTTAACCGAAGATGACTAATTAACAAAATCTTCGCAAAAAAAATTCTCGATTGAGTGTCGATAGTGATTGCTTTTTTCATGCGACGGCCATATAATCCGCGCCGTTTGATACCAGAGAAACCCTCTCTCAGAGTTGGTCGCAAACGAACGCAGGATAGCAATGATTTCTGATTCGGCAAACATCGGGCTTGCTCAATGTCCGCAGTGTTTAGGCAGCGGATGGGAGCTTATCGACGGCAAAGGCGCAAGGCCTTGCCGCTGCAAGACCGAAGCTCGCACCGATGTTCTTCTCGCGACTGCTCGCATACCGAAGCGATTCCAACACTGCGGCTTTCATAACTTCGAACCGGCGTGCATTTCGGTCGGCCGAGCGCTAAACAACACGAAAAGGTTTGTCGAGGAATACCCGCTCGTCGACGTTGGGATACTGTATCTGGGCCGGTGCGGCGTGGGGAAAACACATCTGGCCGTGGCCGCGTTGAAGGAACTGATCAATAAGGGAATCGGCGGGCTGTTTTATGACTTTCGCGATCTGCTGAAGGAAATCCAGGATAGCTACAATCCGAACACCCATAACTCGGAGCTCAAGATTCTTGCGCCGGTGTTCGATGCCGAGGTGCTTGTGCTTGACGAACTCGGGGCGAGCAAACCGACCGAGTGGGTCCAGGAAACCATCACTCACATCATCAACAAGCGATACAACGACAAGAAGGTCACGATCTTTACTTCGAATTATCTGGACATGACAATTGGCTCAGCTTACGACGAGAGCTTGAGCGATCGCGTCGGCGTCAGGCTTCGATCCCGATTGCACGAGATGTGCAGATTGGTTCCGATGGAAGGCGATGACTACCGCGAAATGATCAGACAACGCCGAGGCGGACGATTTACTTCCTGACGCTCCCTCAACGCTCGATCCAAGTTTTTCAATTCAACTCGACGATCTGATTGTGGGCGGGAATAACCGCGTTCCAGCTTAACTCGCTTGTGATTCTTGCGCGCAGTGCTTCGGCTGAATCGGGCTCGCCGTGAACGATGAAAGTCGTGCGCGGAGGGCTGCTGAACCCGCCCAGCCAACGCATGATCTCTCCCGAATCCGCATGAGCGGACAGGCTGCTCAGACTTTCTATGTGTGCGTGGACCGGCACCATTTCACCGTGGATCTTTATCAGCTTCTCACCATCCTGAAGTCTCCGCCCGCGAGTTCCGCCAGCCTGATATCCGACCAGAAGCACGGTGCTGGCGGGGTCGGGAAGCCACTGTGCGAGATGATGAAGCACTCGCCCGCCGGTTGCCATTCCTGACGCTGAAATAATTATCGCGGGTCCCTTCTGAGTCGTCAGTGCTTTCGATCCGTCGCGACCTTGCACCAGGCTGAAGTTTCTCGTAGCGAGTGGATTCCGTTGCAAGTTCTCGATCCGATGCATATCGAAATCGTGATCCTCATGATGCTTCGAGTAGAGCCGAGTTGCTGAAACTCCCATTGGCGAATCAACGGCGACGGGAAGGACAGGGATGCGACCCTCATCCTCGAGTTCGCGGATATAGTAGACCAGCAACTGAGTGCGTCCGACAGCAAAAGCGGGAATGATGATGCGGCCACCCCGAGCCGCCGTGGCCGTGATGATCTCCGCGAGCCGGTCCTTTGGGTTTGTATGATCGTGCAGCCGGTTTCCATAGGTCGATTCAACCAGCAAATAATCAGCGTCGCTTTCTGGAGCGGGGTCGTTCAAGATTGGCTCGTCGTAGCGGCCGAGATCGCCCGAGAAGACTACTTTGATTGGCGGAATGTTCGGCTCGGATATCCGAACCTCAATGAAACTCGAGCCCAGAATGTGGCCGGCTGGAAGAAATCGCGCACTGATGAATTTGTTGAGCGTCACGCTCTCTTCGTATGAAACCTTTCGAAGCTGCTTGAGGGCAGTGTTTGCGTCTTTTTCCGTGTACAGTGGTTGGGCCGGTTTGTGTTTGGAGAAGCCCTTTCGATTTGCGTACTCGGCATCTTCTTCCTGAAGCCTCGCCGAGTCCGGCAACAAGACTTTGAGCAGATCGGCCGTAGCTGATGTGGCGTACACCGGTCCTCTGAATCCATCACGCGACAGCCGCGGCAGATATCCCGAATGATCGATGTGTGCGTGCGTAAGCAGCACGTACGCGATTGACGCCGGATTGACCGGCAAGACATTCCAGTTGCGCTGCCTGAGCTCTTTGTAGCCCTGGAAAAGGCCGCAATCGATCAACACTCGAGTGCGGTGAGTTTCAATGAGGTATTTTGAACCCGTGACGGTCCCGGCCGCTCCGAGAAATTGCAGGGTTGCCATACTGCCAGTCACACTAGCAAACCAGTCAACCGGCGGGCAAGCGAGACCTCTTGATGCAAGCCTCTTGACACGAGAGAAAATCAAGCTATGCTTAACGGTGTTAAGTGAGTTTGCGTTGTTTACCGGTAACGATGGGATCAAAGCAGAGAAGGGAACGAGAGAAGGAGGCGTTGCGCCAGGAAATCCTGGATGCGGCTCGGGAGTTGTTTGTGCAGGAGGGCTACGAGAACGTCTCGATGCGGCGGATCGCCGAGAAGATCGAGTACTCGCCGACTACGATTTATCTTTATTTCGACGACAAGGTATCGCTGCTTTACGCCATCTGCGAAGAAACGTTCGCCCGGCTGGCCAAGCGCATGGAGACGATTGCGAAGGACGCCGGCGATCCGGTTCGAGCTTTGAAGAAGGGATGCCGAGCCTACGTGGATTTTGGCTTGAAATACCCGAATCATTACAAGGTTACGTTCATCAACCATCCGGAGCATCCGCGCGACGACAAGCGCCACTTGAAGGAGCAGTCGATGGGAATGCGAGCCTACGGCAACCTTCGCGCGGCCGTCGAAGCTTGCATAAAAGCAAAGAAGTTCCGCGAGACAAACGTCGATGCGGTGACCCAGATGGTCTGGGCGGGCGGGCACGGAGTGACGTCGTTGCTTATCACCATGCCCGGGTTTCCGTGGGTGAAAAAAAACGAGCTAATCGATCTGATGATTGACACTTTGGTCGACGGCCTGATGGTGTGAGATTTTTTTGGAACCTGGGTTAACACTGTTAACGTACTAAGATGCGTTAAGGGAGCGAGAGTCGTAAAGTTGGATCGGGAGCTGAGCAGGAGTTGTGCAACGTTACGCCGCGAGGCGGCTAACCTGGCAATGTGAAAGTTAATAGAGGAAGGAGTCACGCAATGAAAAAAGTGATCAGTTCTTTGGTAGTGAGCTTAGTTATGGTTACGGGGCTGGCGATAGCATATCCGGCTTCCGCGCAGGAAGTGAGCCGTTCGGTCACTCTGACACGCGACAGCAAAGTTGGAGCGCAAGCCGTGGTTAAGGGCGATTATTCGATTAAGTTCGTCGAGGGTAAAGATGGCGAGCTCGTCCTGGCAAAAGGGAAGAAGGAAGTGGTGAAGACTTCCTACAAGTCGACGAAGCTGGCCCAGGCGGCAACGGACAATACGGTTGTTTACATGTTGAACTCCGATGGTTCCTTTCGCGTGACGCGAATCGAGTTCAAGGGCAAGAGCGAAGCGATCTCGCTCGAATAGCTCGAGGAGTCTTAGGCGCTAAAGCGCCCACGAGATATTCGAATCTGGGAAACGGCGATCCCACGGATGGGCATTAGAGCCCGCCGGGGGATCGCTTCTTTTTTGGAAGCCGAGCGATTCTTCCACTTAAGCATCGACCATCGATATGGCACGACTTTTGGCTTCCAATGCACGCCGGTCCCGTTTGTTAACGACGGGAACCTCGGCGACGTTTTCTAATTTCGGGGGTGCCGTGTACACTTTAACTTTCGAATCCGGCGGATGCTCGATGATGAAAAGAAAGACTTTAGTGAAACGGCAACCGCGAAGGCATCGTATCAAACATTTGACTAAATACATCACAGCATCGCCCTTGAAAGCGTTTCGCTCCGAAGCTTAATCGGAGGAGCGCGTCCGGGCCTTGCTTTGAAAGGGAAGTTTTATGAGCTCACTCACACGAACGCTTCAAAAATCGAGCCGGGCAGTAGCGGCCGCATCGTTAACGGCCGTGCTCGCGATGTGCTCTCCGATCGCGGTGTTTTGTCAGGAGGGCGTTGTCGCGCGCGGCCAGCAGCCAGCGCAGCCGGCTCCGCAGCAGAATCCCCCGGCGCAGAATCCGATCACACAGCCGCTTGCGCTCTCACCTGAAATCACCAGGCAACGCGTCGGCATTAAGGACGGCGAGGTTCAGTCGCTGGCTCTTCAGGAGGCGATTGCCCTGGCGCTTCAAAACAATCTCGACATCGAACAATTCCGGCAAGGAGTCCAGATCGCCGAGCGCAGTTTGTATTCGCTCAAGGGAGTCTACGACATCCTTTCGAGTTCGGACATTAACTATCGCAGTCAGACGCAACCTATTGTTTCGATTTTTGGGGGCGGCGGAGCGACTTCGTCGTTGACACAGAGGAGTCTCACTTACAATTTCGTTACGAGCCAGTTCATGCAGCAAACAGGCGGATACTGGGAAGCGGACTTTCTTAATAACCGCACGGTGACAAGTTCTACTGCCTCACTGCTCACTACTCAATACAGCCCGTCCCTTACCTTCAACTTCACTCAGCCGTTGATGCGCAACTTTGCGATCGATGCGAATCGGCGATCGATTCAGGTCGCCAAGAAGACGCTCGATCTCACGGACAGTCAGTTCCGGCAACGAGTGATAGAGATCATCAATTCGGTACAACGCGCCTATTGGGACCTGGTATATGCGATTCGAAACGAAGGGATCGCTCGCGATTCGGTTGAACTGGCGCGCACTCAGCTCGACAACAATCGCAAGATGGTTGAAGCGGGGACGCTGGCGCCGATAGAGCTGCGGTCAACCGAAGCGCAATTGGAAACGGCGAAGGGTAACGTCATCGTCGCGCTGCAGGGCGTTACGACCGCTGAGAACGCGCTCAAGATACTGTTGTTGAAAGATGCTTCCGACAAGATGTGGTCAGCGGCAATAGCTCCTACAGACGAGCCTCGATCAAGTCAGCCAACTTTTGACCTGGATGAGGCCACGCGGCTGGCTCTCAAGAATCGCCCGGAGCTGGATCAGATCAAGATTCAAACAGAGCAGAAGAATATCGACATCAAGTACTACAAGAACCAGACCAAGCCGCAGGTAGACCTCTATGGTAATTACGGCAACGTTGGTTTGGCTGGCGCTCCGTCGTCTTTCGTCGATTCCAGCGGCCAGGTACTTGGAGATCGCGTTCTACCGCGGTTCAACGGCGGATATTTCCAGGCGTTGAATAACCTGTTTACTCAGGACTTCAAATCGTATCAAGTCGGAGTCCGCTTGAGCTTCCCGTGGCGGAATCGAACCGCCGAAGGCAATCTCGGACGCTCACTTGCGGAGCAGCGCCAGCTCGACGCGCGACAACGTCAGGTTGTGGAGACGGTGCAGGTCGATGTTCGCAACGCGCTTCAGGCGGTCGTTGCGTCCGCTCAGCGCCTTGAAGCTGCAAAAGCCGCCGAGCTTGCAGCGAACGCGCAACTAAACGGTGAACAAGAGAGGTATCGAGCGGGATTGTCGACCAACTTCGTTGTGCTTCAGCGCCAAACCGATCTATCGGTGGCGCGCGGCAACACTGTTCGAGCTCTCACGGACTACAACAAGGCGTTGGCGGATCTTCAGAGGGTCACGGGCTTGACGCTGGTCAGTAATAACGTTCAGGTCCCGGCGACCGCGGATGAGACCAGGAAGTAGGTATTCTCAAGTCCGGAAAAGAAATGGGCGGCTCGAGTGCCGCCCTTTTGCTTTGGCGCTTAGCGCGCCTGAAAACCTGATGGCGAATATCGGTCACGAAACAAAGCGGTTGATCTGATCGCGGTCGTCACCAGACAATTCGGTAAGAGCAACACCGAACCCTTCTCGAAACTTATGATCGCGAACTACCCCCGTCGCACACACCTGATGCCCGTTTGGCAGGCGAAATCGGAGTGTGACTGCGGACCCGGTCACATTCGGAACGAAACTCTCCACAAAAGCCCTCTCGGCGGTAAGATCGAGGATGCGACAATCCCTAGCACTTCCGTTCGCTTCGCACCGGGCGCGCAAAGAGTCTTCGCGCTCAGCTCGGTTTCCGGTTGAGGCACAAGCACCCACGGCACTCATAAACTAATTCTCCTTTCGCGACGCTCAGGCCGCAATCGCATGTAAACTGTAGCCCGACAGAATACACCACCGCGCACTCAGCCTTCAACAGAAATGGCGTAAGCATCAGCAATTCGCTCGTGTTCGTAGTGACTTAGATTTTGTATTGATGTGCCGAGTGACTGCGATACAAACCGAACCTGCCGTCATTACAAGACAAGCAAGGCGATGTCTTTATGTCATATGGACTTTCTTCTCAATCGACTAATGACTATCGCGAGCGATGTAGAAACGGAGTACGATTGGCCTTCGCTCGGATTCGCAGGAGAGTAGCCGATGGCAAGTATCACATACGATGAGGGCGCGCACCTCCTGCGGCGGATGGGCTTCGGAGGGAGCGCGGCCGAAATCGATGAGATAACTGCTCTTGGCCGCGAAGGCGCGGTCGACTTCCTCATCAACTATGAACGGATCGACAATCGCGCGATGGATGATCTCCTTCGCGGCAGCTTTGATTTATCGAATCCCGGGGACCTTCCCAGATTTAATCTAGGCGAGCTTCAGCGATGGTGGTTCACGCGGATGGTGTATACGCGCCGCCCATTCGAAGAAAAGATGACGCTGTTCTGGCATAACCACTTTGCTACAGCGGCCTCAAAGACCGGCGATTTGTTTATCTACAATCAGAACCTCACGCTGCGCAGCAACGCGCTCAGCCAATTCGACAATCTGCTCCTGAAAGTCGCTCAGGATCCAGCGATGCTGCTTTGGCTGGACGGCGTAACCAACGTGCGCGGCAAGCCAAACGAGAACTTTGGCCGCGAGTTGCAAGAGCTGTTTACGATGGGAATCGTCGACGTTGTGACAGGTGAGGCGAACTACACCGAAGAAGACGTGAAGGAGATTGCCAGAGCTTTCACCGGATGGAAGTTCTTTCATCCCCGGTTTGATCCCAATCCATTCAGCTACCAGTTCATCGTGAACGAGCCTGAGCACGACAACACCATCAAGTCGATCTACAAAGGAACGCCATGGGCGCAGAGCGGAAATCTAAACGGCGACGATGTGATCCTGACGATTTGCGCGCGCCGCGCAACCGGCCGGTACATCGTAAAGAAACTCTTCGAGTTCTTTGTCTATCCTCTGGAGCGGACCACCGCGGACAAAGCGACCGTCGATAAATTCGCCGGCGTTTACGTCACCCGCAACCATTCGATCAAGGAGATGGTTCGCGCGATATTCACCTCGGACGAGTTCTTCAGCCAGCGCGCCCGGTTTGCGCTCATCAAATCACCCGTCGAAGTCATAGTCGGCGCAATTCGCATGCTTGGCGCCAGGTATAATCCCGGGACGTCGGCGCGGCCGGGTGCTTCGAACAACACGCTCGCTGCAATCTCGATATTCCTCGGTCAGGCGTTGTTCAATCCGCCGGACGTATCCGGTTGGAAGCTCAACCTCGGGTGGATCAACACCTCGACGCTGCTCAATCGATTCACCTACGCGGATCTGTTGGCCGTCAGCCGAACGCTCGATCTTAATGCGCCCGGGTTATGGTTGTCGCACGAGCAAGTGAGATCCCTCGCGAAAAGGAACTCTAAGAAAACAGTTAAGAGACTGCTGTCGACTTTGGGTCCGCTGGAAGTTGGTGGTGACATCATCTCCACACTCAGAAACTATCTTGAGAGCGACGACCTTGGAAACGTTGTTGGCTTTACGCTCGACGATCCGACCGTGGATAAGAAAGTGCGCGGGTTGATTCACCTGATCATGTGCCTGTCCGAGTTTCAGTTGAACTGAGAGGATGCCGATGCCAGTCACGAGAAGACAATTTATCAAGCGGGGCGCGGGACTTGTGACCGTCGGCATGGTTATTCCGAAACTCTGGCTGTCTGATGCTCGTGCTGAACAGATTGAGTTCATCCCGCATCGCAAACTCGTGGTGATTCAACTGATCGGCGGAAACGACGGATTCAACACTGTTGTCCCTTATACCGACGCGCGCTACCACAGCCTCAGACCAACACTCGGGTTCACGGAGAGGGAACTCGTTGCCGCGAACGGCGTCTCGACGATCATCTCAGATCAGTTCGGATTGCATCCGTCGATGGCCGAGATCAAGCAGCTTTATGACGAAGGCGGCGTAGCCGTGGTGCTTGGCGTTGGCTATCCCAATCCGAATCTCTCGCATTTCCTGTCGATGGACATCTGGCACACGGCCGACCCGAACGGTCAGGGGAGCCGCGGCTGGCTAGGGAAGTATGCGGACCTTGCGTTGATTGGCCAGCCGAATCTTACTGCCGCATCGATAGGAAGCCTCGATCTGCCAAAGAGCTTTGGCGCCGATCGATTTGTGGTTCCTAATATCATCAACTTCTCGCTTTACAATTTCCTTGCCGATCCAAATTACCCGGGTGACTCCAACAATCAGTTAAACGCGTTCAACTTCGCGGCCAGCCGAAGTATGTCATCCGGCAGCTTCATCGGAGCGGTCAACAACACAGCGTTCGAATCCGTCAGGGGAGCGCAGCAGGTTCAACGGTCGATCAGCAGCTACAAGTCTTCAGTTATTTATCCCGCAAACAATCCGCTCGCAACCGGTTTGCAGATGGTAGCTCAATTGATGACGACGGTGCCCGAAGCCTCGCTGCTTTATGTTCAGATGGGCAACTTCGACAATCATTCGGATCAGATCGGCGACCGGCAAGGCGATCGGAGCAACAAGCGCGCCGGCGATCACGCGACGCTGCTTAAATGGTTCTCCGAAGCGATCAAGCTGTTTCACGATGACCTGACTGAACACGGCCTGGCTGACGACGTGCTGATGATGCAATGGTCCGAGTTCGGCAGGCGGCCGGAAGAGAACGCCTCCTTTGGAACTGATCACGGCACGGCCGCGCCGATATTCGTGATGGGCAATCCCGTCCGCGGCGGAATATACGGCGAGCAGCCCTCATTGGCTGCGACAGAACTAGATCCGGCCGGCAATGTGAAGTTCAAGGTGGATTTCCGCGAGGCATACGCGACAATACTGGATCGATGGCTTGGCGCCGATTCGAAGACAGTGTTGGGAAGTCAGTATTCGAACATCGGCTTTTTAGGTTGAGCGAATCGTTTGCTGCAGGTTCTGAACTCTCGCTCGCTTTTGCACGGTCGAGCTCGTACGGTATGATGGGCTTCGCCGCAAATGAGATGTCGAGCAACCGGTACACTCGGCGACAGTAATTACGCAATAGAACATGGCCAACAGAGAAATTTTACAACTCGGCAATCCCGTGCTCTGGCGAAAGTCCGCCGCCGTGGCCGGCATTCAGTCCGCGGAAGTCCGCGAGGTTGTCCGCGACTTGAGCGATACGCTCGCGTCGTTTCGCGAGTCGACGGGTTACGGACGGGGAATAGCCGCGCCGCAGCTTGGCATCTTGAAGCGAGTGATCTTTATACGAATGCAACCGGCGGGGTTTTGTGGCCCGCTCTTCAACCCGCAGATTATCTGTGAAAGCGAGCAGAGTTTTGAGTTGTGGGACGATTGCTTCAGCTTTCCCGATCTGATGGTGCGTGTCTCGCGGGCATCGAAGATTCGCGTCAATTATCGGGATGACCATGGGATCGAACAAACGATCGAAGCCGAAGGTGACCTGTCAGAATTGCTTCAACACGAGATCGATCATCTTGACGGAATCCTTGCTGTTCAGCGCGCGGTTTCGCCCCAGGCATTCGCGACGCGAGTCGAATGGGAGCGCAGCCTAAAGCGTTAGCCGGCGCTGACCAGGAAACGCAGAATTCTTTTCAGACTTTCGTTTGACCTCGGCACTCTGAAGAGGCGGGACAGACACATCAACCGCTAAAGCGAGAACCGGCGACCGCGACCCCCTTCCTCCCCGCATCACCGGTCACGCGCCATGCTTTGGCGGACAGCCACATAGTGATTCGATTCGTGGCCGCTGACGGCTGGGCCGACTGTCAGCCAACTCAAAGAAGGAGAGCAATCTATGGCAAGCTTAGACTACGATGGCGCCGCGCATTTAATCAGGCGCATGGGTTTTGGCGGGAACCCCGACGAGATCGACGATCTCGCCTCGCGCGGGCGCGAAGGGGCCGTCGACTACCTGATCGGCTACAACCAGATCGACAACAGCGCGATGGATAGCCTGCTTCTTCAGAGCTTCGACTTTCTGACCCCGCCCGTGGACAACAACCAGCTCAACAACGGGGAAATCAGGCGATGGTGGTTCACTCGGCTGGTTCACAGCAGACGTCAGTTTGAAGAGAAGATGACGCTGTTCTGGCATAACCACTTCGCGACCTCGAGCTCAAAGGTTCAAGACTTCCTGATGTACAACCAGAACCTGACGCTTCGTCAATATGCGCTCGATCGCTTTGACACGTTGCTGCTGAAAGTGGCGCAGGACCCCGCGATGCTGGTCTGGCTCGACGGCACGACGAACGTTCTTGGCGCGTCAAACGAGAATTTCGGCCGCGAGCTTCAAGAGCTGTTCACGATGGGCATAAACGACGTCGTGACCGGGCAGCCTAACTACACCGAGCTGGACGTCAAGGAGATAGCGCGCGCGTTCACCGGATGGAGGTTCAACACGGTCCGGCAGGGTGGCAACATCACCTACAACTTTTTTATTCAAGCAAACCAGCACGACAATACGTCGAAGACGATCTACGGACAGACCTTGAACTTCAGCGGCGAGGACGTGATAACGCTGGTAAGCGCGCGGCAGGCGACAGCTCGCTATCTGGTCTGGAAGCTGTTCAACTTTTTCGTCTATCCGATGACCACCAGCAGCGCCGACAAAGCGACCATCGACAAGTTCGCCACCATCTATCTGAACAACAATCACTCGATCAAGACACTGGTGCGAGCGATCTTTACTTCGGATGAGTTCTTCAGCGAGCGGGCATTTTTCTCGCTCGTCAAACAGCCTGTCGAGTTGGTCGTCGGCGCGATTCGAATGCTCGGCGGCGTTTACAGTCCGGGCTCCAATATCAACGGAGGCCGGACTTCCAACACTCTCTCCAACTCGGCGCGGAACCAGGGACAGGACCTGTTTGGACCGCCCGATGTTGCCGGTTGGGATTTCAACCTCGGGTGGGTCAGCACGGCAACGATGCTCGAACGATTCAACTTCGCGAATACCTACGTGAACAACCGCAACACGGCGAATCCCGGAATCTTCGTGACCAACGATCAACTCAAGAGCATTACCAAAGGATCGGCTAAGAAGACGGTCAAGAGGTTCTTCACGAGACTTGGACCGCTCGACGTCGGCGGCGACACGCGCAAGATGCTGCAGACTTATCTGGAGACCGGCGACAACGGGCAGCCGGTGACTTATGTGAATGATGATGCGACCGTCGACAAGAAGATTCGCGGACTCGTTCATCAGATCATGTGCCTGCCGGAGTTTCAGTTGAACTAGGAGGAGAGAGCTATGCCAGTAAACAGAAGACAATTCATAAAGCGAAGCGCGAGCGCGGTCTCGCTCAGCCTGGTTCTACCAAAGTTCTGGATGGGCGGTCTTGCTCGAGGGCAGGGGATCGATGCCACAAACCGAAAGATTTTTGTCGTGATTCAGCAGGCCGGCGGAAACGACGGCTTGAACACGGTCGTTCCGTTCGCCGATTCACGCTACGCCGCGTTGCGTCCCATTCTCGGATTCAAGGAATCGGAACTCAAGGATGCGCAGGGCAACTCGATGATTCTTGGCAGCGCTCCGTTTGGGCTCAACCCGGCGATGACCGAGATGAAATCGCTTTACGATTCAGGCAAAGCCGCGATCGTTCTTGGAGTCGGATATCCGAATGCGAATCTCTCGCACTTTCTCTCGACGGACATCTGGGGCACGGCAAACACAAACGGAGGCCTCGGGAGCGGATGGCTGGGCCGGTACGCTGATCAGAAACTGTTGGGGCAATCCGGACTTTCGGCGGTCAACATCGGCGGTTCGCTGCCAAAGGCGCTGTTCGCCAACAAAGTCGTGATACCGAGCATAACCAGTTTCAACGCGTACACCTATCAGACCGACGAACGTTTCCGCGGGGATCGCAATAATCAGATCAACACGTTTCACGCGACCAACACCCGCGACTTTCCGGTTGATAGTTTTGCGAAGGCGATTGCGAATGCGGGAGTCGATGCGGCGGACGGCGCCGCGCAGCTCCAGACCGCGGTTGCCGCATACACATCGACGGTTCACTATCCGGTGACCGGCGAAGCTACCGCGCAAGTCATCAGCTTCGCAAATACGATGAAGATGGCCGCGCAGATTGTTACGACTATTCCGGAAGCCAATCTGCTCTACGTTCAGATCGGTGGGTTTGATCACCACTCTCAGGAGATCGGCACGGCCGCGGATAACTACACGAACAAGACGCTGGGCCAGCACGCCAATCTGCTAAAGGCCGTCTCGCTGGGCGTGAAGCTGTTCTACGACGACATGGTTGAACACGGGCTCGCGGACAATGTCGTGATGATGACCTGGTCAGAGTTTGGCCGCCGTCCGAATGAGAATGCTTCGCACGGCTGCGATCACGGTACGGGGGCGCCGTTGTTCGTCGTGGGCAATCCGGTACAGGGAGGCAAGCTCTACGGCGAGCAGCCGTCGCTTTCAGATCTGGATAGCGCCGGCAACATAAAGTTCAAGGTCGATTTCCGATCGGTGTACGCGACTATTCTGGACAAATGGCTGGGCGCCGATTCGCAGTCCGTCCTTGGCGCGTCGTTTGGGAATGTCGGGTTCCTTGGCTGAAATAGCCTGTACCAATTTTGGGTCTAACTGCCGTGTCGCTTGATCGCTAACTCTGCTAGCCGCTGATCGGCGCGCGAAGAAAACTCGGGGAAGTTATGAGGCTGTCAGGCATACGACGACTTCAAGCAGCAATAGTAGTGCTCTTCGTAAGCGTGATCGCCTATGCGTCGGTTGATGGTCCGGAGCCGGGATATACGGATGCGCCGGGTGACATTGGCAATTGCACCGCTTGCCACGATCATCACCTGGTGAACCAGGGACCCGGCAGCGTCCAGATCAGCGGTCTGCCATCCGTCTATGAGCCCGGTAAGATATACAACTTCACGGTCACGACTGCTCAGTCGGGGCGCCGCAGATTTGGCTTTCAACTCACCGCGATTGACACGAAACTTGCGAAGGCAGGAACTCTGACTTCGATCGATAGCAACACACAGGTCTTGTTCCAAACCGGTGTCGGCGGGCGCCAGTACATCGAACACACCAAGCAGGGAACATCGGCGCCGGTGGCGGGTAGCCGAACCTGGCAAGTAAGGTGGACCGCCCCGGACACAGACGTTGGTACGGTGCGTTTTTGTGTAGCGGGAAACGCGACCAATGACAGCGGTGTGCAGGATGACGACGATTACATCTATACGAACTCCACGTTTGTGGATTCAGCCACCAGTGTTGTGACCGTCGCGTTTCAATCCGATCCGGGAGGGCAGACGCTTTCCGCGGGATCGACCTACAAGATCGACTGGACGACGACCGGGCAATCAAATATCGACAACATCGAGCTTCGCTACTCGACCGATGACGGCGCGACATTCCCGATCACCAACCTGATAATGTCGACCACCAATCCGGCAACGAACACCTTCGACTGGAAGGTTCCCAACAAGCCGGCCGATAAGGCGCGACTCCGGATAAGCATCGGGAAGAAATCGGGCGATGCTGCTACGCCCGCGATGAGTTCGGCATTTGTGATCCTGGGCGACGGGAGCGGCCCCCCACCGCCCGCTATCTTCTCTGTTACCGCAAGCGGCAAGAAGCTATTTGTAGCTGGTGAGAACTTCATGATGGGCGCGGTAGTCGAAGTAGACGGCGCCGAGAAAGGCACCAACAACGAAGAAGATTTTTCTCATTTGCTCAGATCGAAGAAGGGCGCCAAGAAAATTGATGTCGGCGAAATCGTAACCATCACGGTGCTCAATCCCGACAACACCCGCTCCGGCCCTTTTGTGTTTACGCGTCCACCTGATTGAGAAGTCGGTTTTCGCGTTTCAACTAGTGACGGAAATGTAGACTGCGGAATGCCACTCACTGCCGGGGCCGTGTCCAAAACGCAATGCTCGTAGTCCGGCCTTCCTTCAGGCGGAAGTTCGTAAATTCAGCATAAGTGCAGCTACAAACTTCCGCCTGAAGGCCGGACTACGAACTTTTTTGGAAAATCATGCGCAACTATCTACACCGAACGTTGCAAACCAAACGCCTTCCAATATAATCAACCTTCGTTCGCGCAATACGCATCAATTGAATCAGCTTTTCGCTCATCGCTTCCAAATGGAGATCATCAATCGCATACCTCGAATGATGTCGGTCGCGCGAGAGCTGCGCGCTAAGACTAACCGAATCGGTCTCGTGCCGACGCGCGGCTCGCTTCACGAAGGGCATCTCTCGCTGATGAGCCGCGCGCGCGAGTTATGCGATTCCGTAATCGTTGCGATCTATGTCGATTCGAATATTTCCGATGACGGGGCAAATCCCGTGATCGACCTTCCGCGTGATGCCGAGTTGGCGTTTACTCGCGGCGTGGATTTCATATTCGCGCCTTCAGCCGAGGACATGTTTCCCGCGGGCTTCTCGACTTTTGTCAGCGTCGAAGGGTTTAGCCAAAAGCTCGAAGGCGCCAACCGCCCCGGTTACTTTCGCGGCACGACAACCGCAGTCAATAAGCTACTGAACATAGCTCAGCCGCACTTCGCTTTTTTTGGACGAAAGGAAGCTCAACGAATCATTATCATTCGGCGAATGATTGGCGAGCTGGGAATCGACGTCGAGATAGTTGTTTGCCCGACGGTGAGGGAAGAGGACGGTCTGGCTTTGTCATCTGCGAATGCGAATCTGCGCACCGAGGAGCGCAAGGCGGCGATCGTTCTTCGCCGCGCGCTTGAACGCTGCCGCTCGCTTGCGACTGGGGGAGAACGCGACGCCGCGCGATTGATCGCGTCGATGCGTTCGCAGATTGAAGCCGAGCCGCTCGCTCGAATCGACTACGTCGCGATAACGGATGCCGAGCACCTCGACCCGATTGATGTAGTGCCCGCTACTTCGCCGTCGCTCGTATCGCTCGCGGTTTACATCGGAGCGACACGGCTCACGGATAACATCGTGCTGAACGGCGAGCTGTGATTCCTCGGCTGCGCTCGGGACGGTGTGAAAAGTTCGTAGTCCGGCCTTCAGGCGGAAGTTCGTAATTCAATAAGTGCAAGCTACAAACTTCCGCCTGAAGGCAGGACTACGAACATTGCGTTCTTGGGCCGAGCCTCTGCCGTGAGTGGAATTGATTCTTTGGGACCATCAACGGAGGAACCTGGCCACTACAACCACGGCGATGAAAACCAGGAACGCAGGGCCCAGATTCGCGCCGCCCGTTGATCCAGCATAAGTCACCTGCTGTACCTCGGAATAATTGAGAACGTGTTCGTCTCCGTTCGCGCCGACGCGGATCACAAAGCTATCGTCGTTGATTTCTCCGATTCGCCCGGTCAGTTTTCTGTCATTATCCAGTTTCACTATCAGCGGTGCGTCGACCCCGAGCCTGTTGATCTTCTGTTTGATCTTAGCCGCGGCTTTGTCGCGACTGTTATTGGACCTTCCGAAGACGGGCGCAATTGTGAACTCGCAACTCGCGAGCAAGATAAGCGTCAACGATAAGAGCTTGCGCATAATCCCTCCAATACGTGTGCAGTTGTTGCTTCATTGGCGCTGGTATTCTATGGCGAGCCGTTGCGCCGTATTGTCGCGATTGTGTCAGTTCTTTGAGTGCCACATCAAAGAGGAGGCTCTGAATATGGGCATCAGCGGCGTGGTCGAAAGGATAATTCGGTTATCTCAAACCTGGCTCTGAACTCTTTCTAGTAACATTGTCTGTTCAGTAAGCTCGATGATTTTGTATTCTCTGCCAGTCTTGTAGTCTTCAGATGGTAGTGAGGGCTGCCCATACATATATCCGGAGGATTCTACGCTCTCGATCTGCATCGATAAGAGATTCTCCTCTTTGTCAAACTTCCACTTGCCGGACCAGGTATGAATATTTGGATCCATACCGCACTCAGCAGAGTAGTAATCTATCAGCCGACCATTAGCTTGAAATTCAAGATGATCACCCCCAACCAAATTCAACCGTCCGGGATTCTGTTCTTCCTCGAGAGTCGGCACTATCTTCCTCAAAAGCAAACCTCCTTTACGAGCTTCAGGAATATCCACAAACCAAACGCCGCGGATGAGATCTACTCTTAGCCCATTCGTTGATGTCATATCGAGTGCTCCTTCCAAATGATTTAGCAGGTACTGGTGCGTTGCGCAGTTGAGCGTCTTCGGGCGTTCGTTGGGTTTCGCCGAATGTCCGTCCACCGAGAGGCATCATCCGGGTTGACGCTACTTTCGCGGCTCGAATCTTCCGCGGATCTCATCAATCTCTTCGACATCAAATGTCGGATTGAGAGCCAAAACGTCCTTCCACCAAGCTTTTTCGCTCTCATAGTTCCTTTGCCTGTTCCTTTCAAAATCTGCTGTGTATCTCCCCATAACGTACTCTGCAAAGGCCTCGTGGGGTGTGACCTCTTTACGAATCGCTACACACCTACCAAGATTCCCCTGCCTAACAAACTCCTCTGGGGTTTCGCAGAAATAGACATTCTGACTGCACACGTCGCAGTATCGAATATCGGTTGATTCAGTTTGTCCCAGCGAGTCCCATTTTCTGGGGCAGACGAACTCAAACGCGTTCTCACAATTCCAAAGTTCTGTTTCACCTGGATTTACTCTCACCGGTTTGGATTCCATAAGAGGTTCTCCTTTCTTCAAAGCGATCTGGAGCTTCGAGCTTTCACCTACTGAGCCCGAACCGCAAATCTGAACAATCGCGCAGTACCTATCACTGATTGCGCGAAGTTGCTCCGCGCAATCAATGTCGTCGCAAATGCAGCGAAAGCATGGATGCTCCGAGCAGTACAAGCTCGCTCCAGTTATTGACCGGCCTTAAGCGCCGCCATCCATACACGCGCCAGATCGGCCTCGGAGCCGCTGAACAATGTTGGCGCAACTTCTTTGACCTGACGCGCGAGTGCTGCCGCCCGCAAATCTTGAATCGTAGAAAGAGGTCCGCTAGAAGCAACGCTCGGCGCAGGCGCAACGGTCGCCGCCAATTGCGCCGCTTTTACAATCGCTGAATCACCAGTAGCCGCCGCAAGTTCTGCGAGCGCTTGAGCACGCGCATAAGCGGCAGGTCCTTCGGCGGTCGCGGCAAGCAACCACTTGATCGCCTTCGCAAGCTGACGCCGGTAGTGACCCCCGCGATGCGTGTGACCCGCTCGCACAAACGCGAGTATGGCCGCCGCTGTCTGCTCGACTTCGCTCTCATCGGCTCCCCAGGAACCGGAAACGTTCTGAGTGCGCGCCAACCACCGCAATTGGTCTTCGGTCGTTTGTTGCTGACCGGTTGTTCTCTGGGAGGCCGGGAGACTTGCACCAACAAGGGTTCTCTCGGACGCCTCCATCAAATCTGGCGAGAGTGGGGCTGTGCTTGCCAGGTCGCTCATCGAACCCACCTGCCGGGCATCAGCGCGGCCAGATCCCCGGCGAGCCGCCATCGGAGACATGGGAGCGGAAGCCATCAGCGCTCCAGTGACCATTGGCGGACCGAAAAAGCCTTCCATTTTCAAACCTTCGGGCAGCGGCACTGCGACCGACACACGTGTTTGTTTCTCGGAGTGCTTTTCAGTTACTTCGCTGTCCACAGCGACAAAAGCGGTAAACGGGGTTAGCAGTCGATGGGCGATGCCAAGCCCGATGATCTCCGGGCGAAGAGCGCCCATCTGACCGGGCTCATCACGCAGGCCATCCAGCAGAGCGTCCACCCTTGCGCGTGCCCATGCGCGGGTGATGATGGGCTCAGTCGTAGTGCTTGGCGGCAGTTCAACGCCGAGTGTGATCGATACGTCTCCGCTTCGTCCTGAGATTGTTAAACGGCAGGGGCCCTCACCGGTCGCTCGAATGCGCGCGACCAACTCGAGCGGCTGACCGATGTAGAGATCGGGCAAACGCGCCGGATATATATCCCACGCCGTCACGCCTTGCCAGTTGAGCGTTATGTCCTGCAATACCGGATAGGCTACGCGGTCCTGAAATCGAATGATCGCCTCTTCTATGTCCTCGTTGAGCTGGAGAAATTCAGCGGTGCCGTGACCAAGCTCAGCCATCCGCACCAGCAGTGAACGGTTAACCGACGGGCCGACCCCAAAGGTGAACAATCGAGCGTGCCCAAGCTTTCGCTGAACGCGACGCAGCGCCTCGTCATCCGCCGAGACCGCCCCATCCGTGAGGAACACGATATAACGCTGGCGCTCAGGATCGGAGTTGAAAGTGAGAACAGAATCGATTGCTCCGAGAATATCGGTTCCGCCGCGGGCATCTATGCGATCGAGCCACCTGTCAGCGCGTTCAACGGCCGCTTGTGCGACCGAATTAGCCGATTGGCTGAACCATTCGATGCGATCATCGAATGCCTGGATGTTGAAGGTGTCCTGCGGGCCCATTGACCGCAGACACGATCGAAGCGCGTTTCGAGCCTGGAGCAGCGGCTCGCCCGACATCGAACCGGAGCGATCAATAACGAAGATGAATTCACGGGGCGGCGGCTCGAATTCATCGGTGAGGCGAGGCGGGAGCGCGGTGATCAACACCGTCGCTCCGCCTTCACTGATCGATGTGCACGCGGCGGCACGCACGGCAGAATCGGCAACCCTGTAGCGCAGCACAAAATCCTTATTGGGAATTACGTGTCCGAGCAGACGCACACCGAAGCGGCGCTCATCCATACGCGTGATCTCAACTTCGTGCGAGGGACTTTGCGGATCATCCGAGGGCCCGCCACCGTCGACTGTAATGCCAATGTCCACAGTGCCTATAGCATCGCCCGCGGCCGCGACAGGCGCATCAACCTTGGGGGCCTCAGTACGATCTTGATGGTACTTTGGCGTGATCCCCATCGGGAAGACAAAAGAATAGCACCCATCGTCGTAACGAAGACGTTCCTGATAGCGAACGGTGGCGAGGATTGTCTCGCCAGGCTGCACGTTCGTCAGCTCTATCGAGAAGAGATTTGGCCGGCGCTGTTCGAGTAGACCGGCGCGTTGACCCTGATCGCGAGCGGTCGAATATGTTCGCCGCGCCTCTTCGAGTTCTTTTATCTCGGCGCTAATCACGCGCTGACCGATGCGCAGTTCGTAATCAACAATCGCGGCCCCATGAGGCAAGGGAAAAAGATAAGCAAGCTCAACAGGCTCCGAGAACGAATTGCCGAAGCGTTGGGCGACGGACACGCTGGCGAGCGGGCCGCTGACGTGGGCTACCACGTCTGTGTGCTCAAGCGGCAAAGGGGACGCGGTTGGGGAGCTTGTGACAACGATGCATCCCATGCGTAGCTCTTCTATCATTGGGGTAGAGTTTGTGATCATGACTTGTCTCCATTGTGTTGGGAATCCAGTTGAAAGATCTTCTGCGCGCTGTGAATCAATTCCGCTACCTGTGCACTCGCTTTTGAGTTAGCGCTATCGACCAGTAGCTCCACTCCGGGCGCAAGCGCATAGCGAACAAGATGCTGCGCCTTTGGCTTTGTCGAGTTCGGCATAGTCCCGCACCGCGGTACGTGCGCGAGTGATGCTGAGCGAGGTGCCTCGACAATCAACGCCTCTATCGAACGGGCGTCGGAGCCTGCGAGCCGCTCGCGGATTTCATCCAATCGCAAACCGCGATTTCGCAGAATCGGAATGGCGCGCAGACACAATAGATGCTCGTCGGTGTATCGCGCGCCCAGCCCCGCTCCCTGTGGAGGCGGCAACAGCCCTTGCTGAACGTAGAAGTGTACGTTTCGGCGATTAACGCCACTCAGATTGACCAGCTCGCCAATTGTATACTCAGTCACTATCTGCTCCTCCTTAAACCTCACCACTGAAACAACCTTCATAATGTGACAGTAAAGATATCACTGTTATCTTTCACTGTCAAGTTCTTTTTATGGAGTTCTGATCGTGCCAAACGCCCGTGGATTGAGGCGGAGTGAGAAACGGTGCCGCGGCCCTGAATTGATTAGGAGTCGACGGGTGCTTCGGTGAGGCCATCAGCCTGGCTACGTGGGCGACTACTCCCCGGAGCCAGTAGGAAGTTCGATGATAAACTTCGCGCCGCGCGGTTCATTATCCTCAACCCACACGCGGCCTTTATGATCGGCAATGATGTGACTGACTATCGCAAGGCCCAATCCTGTTCCGCGGCTGCGAGTCGAGAACTTCGGCAGGAAGAGCTTGTCTCGATCACGCGGGCTGATGCCATGACCCGTGTCCGAAATCGTAAGCCGAACCGTTTCATTGCTGGGTAAATGCGCCGACTCGATTGCGATTAGCCTCTCAACAAAAGATTCGCTGCTGCCGTTTGAGCCATTGCCCCCGTCTCTTCCATCCACGCCGAGCGCTTCGATCGCATTGTCGATCAAGTTCACCAGTACGCGTTTGATCTGCTCAGGGTCAATCAACATCGCCGGCAAGTCGTCCGACAGCCGGCAGTCGACATGAATCCCGTCGAGACGTTCGGTATACAAACTCACAGCATCGCGGATCACATCGTTCAACTGTGCCTCAACTGGGCGCGCTTCAGGCAGGCGCGCAAATCGTGAGAATTCCTCAACCATTCGCTGAAGCGCGGCGACCTCGCGCACGATTGTGGTTGTGCCTTCGCGAACAATTTCATCGAATCGCGGCTCGGCGTTTACGGCGCTACGCTGATAGTTTCGAATGATCCTTTCCGCTGAGAGTTGAATCGGCGTCAGCGGATTCTTGATTTCGTGAGCCATTCGCAGCGCGACTTCGCTCCAGGCCGCCGAGCGTTCGGCTTGAATCAAGTCGGTCAGGTCTTCGATCACGATCACCAATCCTTCGATGGCCCCGTCGGAAGTGCGAAGCGCAATGGCCGTTGTCGCCGTCGAAAGCGAGCTGCCGTCGGCACGTTTGAACTCGATCTCGGCGTGGGCGGTTTCGCTTCTGCGGGCGCGGCGGCAGAGCGCGGCCAGGTCTTCTCCGCGCGGACCTTCGACGGCCTGATTGATCGGCGTGCCAATCTCCGGTTTGTCTTTCAATCCCAGAATCCACAACGCCGAGCGATTGATAGTTGCGATGCAGGCGTTTTCATCCGTCGAAATCACGCCGGTGGAAAGCGATTCGAGGACCGTCTCGATATAGCGGCGGCGATTGTCCAGCGTCAGGTTTATCCGGCTGAGGTCATCGGCGGCGCGTTCGAGCCGTTCGCGATTCTCGGCAAGCATCGCCGCCATCTGATTGAATGATTTCACCAGCACCGCAAGTTCGTCTTCGGCGACGATTTCAACGGGTTGATCGAAGTCGCCTTTGGCAATGCGATCGGTCGCTTCGGCAAGCGCCTGGATGGGAATCGTGATTCCGCGCGCAACGTACAACGCAAGCCAGCTCGCGGAGAAGATCAAAAGCAAAGTCACCGCGGCCAGCAGCAAAATGTAAATTGCTTTGATGCGTTTTATCTTACCGAGAAGGCTGTGAAAGTTTTCGTGTTGCTCGGTTATCGTCGCGGCGCGTTGGGTCAGCTCGGGTGGGAATTCGCGCGCGACAACCAGAGCCCGAGGCCCGTTCGATGACGGCAATCGCACAGCCGCAATGACGAATATTGCCGAGGGGCTGTCACCTTCGTCGCGCCCGCTGAACGAGTCCACGCCCGCTCGCATTTGCTCTTCGGCTGCGTTGAGAGTTTCCTCGATGTCGGGTTCGACTGGCTTTTCTCCGCGCTGAAACGTCCGGTGCTCGCCGCCCAGCACCAATCGCGCGAGCGCCAAATCGTGCCCGGCCATTTCCTGTTCGAGCCGCGACTTGAATTCGTTACTGTCAAAATCATTTCGCTCCGCAATCCCTACGCTTCGTGCGAGCGCGCGGGCGATGTTTGCGAGGTCCGCTTGTTCCTTCTTGAAATAGCTCTCTTCGATTGCGCGCGCGTCGTCCACGATCTCGCGCGCGGGCTCGCCAAACCAGCGATCGATGCTGCGATTCAACAGACCGAAAGCAAAGAAAAACAGCAGCAACACCGGTAATAGCGAGAGCCCGATCGCGTAACTCACAAGCCGCGTTTTGAATTTTGATCCGAGCCGCGCCGCCCGGCGCTCGCGCACCAGTTTCAACACGTTTCTGAGCAACACAAAGAGCAGCGTTACGAACGCGAGAAAGTTCAACGTCGACAACGCGTACAACAGCAGCGTCTCGGTTGCGGTGTCCGGCGTGACAAACGGTTTGAGGTTAAAGCCACCCTGCGCGATCAACGACAGCATCAACAGCAGCACAACTATCGACAGGATGATGACAGTGGTGAGCCTGCGCCGTCCGCGTTCGGTCAGGCGAGACTCGCCCCGGTGTTTTGGTTGGTCAGCCACGATAGTATGTCACTCAGCGTGTTGTTCAGCGTTTGATTATAGCTCGCACTGTGTGATTGCCAAGCATGCTAATACTCAGTCACACTCAACGTGATGAAACTGGTAAGCGACTTGTACGGGCGTCCCTCGGTGGGTGCCCCTCTCGCTAATGAGTGCCTCACGATCGAGGGGCGCCCACCGAGAGACGCCCGTACAGGTTTATCATTTTCATTGTGACTGACTGCTAGCCCTGCCTGGCTTATTCGTTCACGATCACATTCATCACTGCCGTAGCTGCTCGTTCTGCCGCCGAGCCGCCGCCCGCCGACAACAAGCCGCGCACACGAGCGAGATCCTTCTTCGTGCGGGATAGCCGGCCGGGATCAGAGAGAATCGCGAACACTTCAGCCGCGATTTTTTCTCCGGTCGCGTCGTGCTGGATCAACTCCGGAACTATGCGGCTGCCGGCGATCAGATTGACCATACCGAATGTGTCCAGTTGAATCAGCGGGCGAATCAACCGCCAATTGATTTCAGACCCGCGATAGATAATCACCATCGGAGTTCCGCATAGAGCCGCTTCTACGGTGGCAGTTCCGCTTGCGACGATCGCGAAGTCTGAATGAGCGAGCGCGTTGTATGTGTCGCGTTCAATAATTCTGGCGCCCAGAAGTTGGTGATGAGATCGCGTCGCTTCGAACTTGTTGATGATCGATTCGACTTGCGCGCGCGAGACAGTCGAAGCAAGAGGGATGACGAATTGGAGATGCGCGGAGTGCGGAGTGGGAATTTCAGATTTGAGATTTGAGATTTGAGATTGAGAATCGCATGCCTGGACTGCGGATTGCGGATTTGGAATTTCAGATTTGATATTTGAGATTTGAGATTGAGAATCGCATGCCTGGACTGGGGATTGCGGATTTGGAATTTCAGATTTGATATTTGAGATTTGAGATTGAGAATCGAATGCCTGGACTGCGGATTGCGGATTTGGAATTTCAGATTTGAGATTTGAGATTTGAGATTGAGAATCGCATGCCTGGACTGCGGATTGCGGATTTGGAATTTCAGATTTGAGATTTGAGATTTGAGATTGAGAATCGGAGGCCGAGGCATTGCTCGATTCTGAATCCGCACTCCGCACGTCGGGATCGGAACTCCGCACTCCGAGATCCGGACTCCGCACTCCGCACTCCGCACTACGAGCTCCGCACTCCGCACTCCGCACTCTCTTCGCTGCCTCCAGCATTACCGGTAAATGATAGTGAATCTCTTTCTCTCTGCTTCCCGGCAAGAGCGAGAGAATCGGGCGCGTTGGATCCAGACCAAAATGAGCACAGAACTCCTCACGCGTGGAAGTCGCGCCGGCGATTCCTGCAAGCGGATGCCCGACGTACTCGACCTCGACGCCGGCGTCTCTGTAGAACTCCTCTTCAAACGGAAGGATCACCAGCATGCGATCGACGTCTCGGCGGAGCGCGCGGACTCGATACCTGCGCCAAGCCCACACCTGCGGACTGATGTAATAGATGATCTTGAATCCCTCGCGATGAAGCTTGCGAGCGAGGCGCATATTGAAGTCGGGCCAATCGATCAAGACAATCGCCGAGGGCCGCCGCGAGCGCGCAGCCTCAAGCAGCGTTCGATATGCGCGGTAGAGTTTTCCGATTGCGCGAGCTATTTCCGGCACGCCGATGATTCCGACTTCGCGCGCATCAACCAGCGTCTCGACTCCAGCGGCGCGCATCTCGTCGCCGCCGGAACCGAACATTTCAAACGCGATTCCCGGATTGAGCCGAGTGAGTGCTTGCGCCAGCGAAGCGCCGTGCTTATCGCCGCTGGCTTCGCCGGCAACGATCATTAATGAGACGGTTGATGACTTAGGATTCGGAGACTGGAGGACGGTGTGCTCCATCGGGTGTTAGGCCGTAGATGCCGGACGCATCGTCAGCGCCCGGCAACCAACACCTGCCCGCTTAGGGATTACGCAATCCCTTTGTGCCGCTTTCGGATTTCTTTTTGTTGTCTTTACTCTTCTTGTCTTTGGTTGTTGGAGTCGAAGTCTTTTGATCGGTTGGCGAGCCGGGTTTTACTTCGACATCCTGACCCGCTTGCGTGGCCCGTCGGGGGCGCGCGTTAGGCGAGTTGTTCGTGGTCGTCGCCCCAGGAGTGACCGGGCCCGTTTCCTTCGCGCCGCTCAATTCCTGAACTCGCGCGATGATCTCGTCGGCCTTCAAGTCTCGATCGATGATCACGCCTTTGTTAGACGTATCGATGTGCGGCCCGAACATCAATCCCAACACGCGCGACGGGAGTCCCTTTCCATCGGGTTGCCCCTCGGCCACCTTCGCGGGATCAGCTTCTGGAACGGCTTTGCCCCACTTTTTCAACGTCTCTCGCGCGCGATCAGCAAATTCCGAATGCGGGTAACTGGTGACGATTCGAGTCAGGTCGCGGCTCGCGGTCTCGGTGTCTTCCTGATTTTCCATCGCTCTGGCGTGAAGGAAAAGCGCTTCGTCAAAGCGTGAAAAATTCGGATACTTGCTCAGGATCTCTTCGGTGCGCATCTGCGCGGCAGTTGAAGACTCGCGCAACTCGAAATAGAAGCGCGCGACTTTCAACTCGTGCATCGCAAGAATCTCTTGCACCTGAGTCATCATCTGCTCGGCGTGCTCTTTGGCATCGGTATCCGGATAGCGGCGCATCAATTCCTTTAGCTGGCGCTCGGCGAGTTTCGCATGCGTCGTGTCCCGGTCCGCAGCCATCACTTGTTTCAAGTGAATCTCGGCAATCTTGAGCATCGCATCATCTGCGAGCGGATCTTCTGGGAAGAACTGAATCCAATCGCGGTATTCGACTTCCGCCTGCGCAAGCCCCTTCGATCCGCCCTGCAGGTAATACGAATCGGCAATGGCAAGCTTAGCGTGTTTGATCAGAGGGCTCTCCGAGTACGTGTTGATATCGGTGTTCAACAGGATCCGGCCCTCATCATAACGGCCTTTGCTGATGGCTTCGATTCCCTGGCGGAAGAGTTCCTTATCACGACCAGGCCCCTTTGCATCTTCCAAAGTCAGCTTGGTTTTGGCTTTCCCTCCACACGCAGCGAACGGCAGCGCGAGAGCTAAGCTTATAACAACGATCTTTACTACTTTCATGCTAACTTTGCGGCCGAAGCGAGCAGCAATCGGCCTTCTCCTTTTGCTGATTTGTGGGCTGGTCTGTCTGACAGCGAGCACGGGCTAAACTGTTTGCGGCTCGAGCGCCTTGCTGCGTAACTCGCGGGTCGCCGTTTCCGGATCACCTTTGCCGAAAACCGCTGAACCCGCGACTATCCATTCGGCGCCGCGGCGGACAACCTCACCGACATTGTTCGAGTCGATTCCGCCATCGATTTCTATATGAACTTTCAAGCCGCGAGAGTCAATCATACTCCGCAGCCGACTGACCTTGTCAAGCGACGACCCAATGAAGGACTGGCCTCCAAACCCCGGATTCACCGACATCACCAGAACGTAGTCAACAAAGGGCAGCGCCTCTTCGATTGACACAAGCGGCGTCGCGGGATTGAGCACCACTCCGGGCTTGCATCCAAGCTCGCGGATCGCGGTCAGCGTTCGATGGAGGTGGACCACCGCCTCAACGTGAACCGAGATCATCGAAGCTCCCGCGCGCGCGAAGTCATCAATGAAAAGATCGGGATCGGTGATCATCAAGTGGCAGTCGAGCGGCAAATCCGTAGCGCGCCGAGCGGCCTTCACAACGAGCGGTCCGATCGTGATGTTTGGAACGAAGTGCCCGTCCATCACATCAACGTGAATCAGACCTGCGCCGCCACGTTCGGCTGCTTTGATTTCATCGCCGAGCTTTGAGAAGTCTGCTGACAGAATCGAGGGAGCTATCTGAATCATTGCGTTAGCTCCCTGAGCGATCCGATCAGGCCTTTGGCCGTGTTTACGACGAGCGTCCGAACTCGGTGCCGTCTGCCGCCCGGATAGCGGGGCCGCGAACCCGCAGCCTGACTCTTCAGTTGAGTGGGACCGCTGCTGACGACGATAGTCAGCACTGAATCTTTCTTGACCGACGAGTTTGGGCCTGGCCGGGTCTCGATTACCGAGTTGGCGGGAACGGTAGTGTCAACGCGGCGCTGGATCTTAACGCGCAAGCCGGCTTGTTCGGAAAGTTTCTGCGCTTCGGTTTCCGTCCTGCCGATCACGTTGGGAACAAGCGTGTCGCCACTGCGAAACAACGTATAGATCGTGACCGTAGCGCTAAGGAAGAAAGCAAGTACGAGTACAAGCACCATCCCCAGCCGGCGTGACAGAGTCCACGCTATGCTTCCGGGCGCGAATCGGCCGGCACCTTGTTGGGATTTCATAGGCGCAGTCTAGCATCGCGATTGTGAGGCTTTCAACTTGAGACCTCCGCGAGCGAATCGCCGCATTGGAGGTCGCCGCGACGAGTGACCTTGGGTCATCAAGGAAGGAGTTGCACGTTGTGATGAATCTCGGCGCTCGCAAGAAAGAACAATGAGAACAATCCGTATAATCCTACCGTGAACACGGCCAGCATCACTGTGTAGTAGACGATCACCGCGAGTCGCAACTTGCTGTCTTCAAAAATTGTTTGATCTGAGTTATCCATGTTTCCTCCAAATCTCAAACGTCTACTACGGTGACGAATCGAAATTCGGATTTCATGGATTCACTCGCCCGCGAGGCCTCGCCACAAGCGGCTCAGCCATCCGTGACTCTCCTGCTTGCCAATGAGCCGCTCCATCTCGCCCGCATCCAGCCACACGCCGTTGCATTTGTTACATCGATCGATCTGGATTTCATCAAATGTAAGCTCATCGAGCGTGCCTTCGCACTTCGGGCATTGAATTGCCGACGCCTGGCGTTCCGCTTCGGCTCGCTTGGCGCGCATCTGCTCGATCAACTCCTGTTCTTTGCGCCGGAAGTATTCTTCTTCGAGCGACTTTTGCCGTTCATCCCAAATCTTGGACATATGAGTCTCCCTGAAGCGAAGTATGACTGCTCAGTTATTTATCTGCCCTGCTGGCCGGAACGCGCGGGCCTGTTCGCTGATTCCTGCCCGGTTCTGTTAGCTGTGTTGTTTTGGTTTCGTGCCGGCGCCGAGTTGTTTACGGAAGACGCGGGCTCATTTTCTGGCAGGTTGCGAAAGTACAAGAAACCGCCGATGACAAGCACGATGATCAGGATAAGAACCCAGCCAAATGCTCCGGAGCCAGAAGGACCGGCCTGCTCCGGCTGGTCATCATCGTCTCTTCCCTGATGCTGATCGCGATTCATGTTTCCGAAGTTGTACATATTCAAATGCGCGCCAGTTGCGGAAGGCTGATTGGTTTGTCCTTATGAACCGTCCGCAATTTGAATCGTTACTTCTTCTCGACAACGTCGGACTTGAAATGCCCGACCAGCGCCAACATATCGTGCTTCTCTTTGTCGCCGATCTTCAAGTGGTCAAGTGTCTCGCCAAGGTGTTTCACGAAGGCCTTCCACTGAGCCTCATCAATGTGCAGAACACCGTGCGCCTTCTTAAGCGGCTGGCCTGTGTACTCGCACGGCCCTCCGGTTTCGTGGCAAAGAAACTCTACCGTTCTGTTGCGTTGACTGGTGAGCGCTTCGGGAGACTGACCCTGGAAGAACTTTGCCAGCAACGGATCGGCGGCCATACGCGGACCGACATCATCGAAGATCGCTCCGATCTTGTCCGAGCCGCCCAATCTCTCGTAAAGCGACGGTGTCTTTGACTCTCCCTTCTTCTGACCACTGACAAGTGCCGCCTGGCCGATCAACATCAGAAGCGCACACATTAGCGTGAGTGTTTGTTTGCGGTTCATATTCCCTCCGTCGGGTCTCACCCTGCGGCCTTCGACCCTGCCTCTATTATCTGAAGTTCATTGTGTTCGCGGCGGACGCGCAGAACTTTTTTATCGAACTTGCCGACGCTCGTCTTGGGTACTTCATCGATAAACGCCCAACGCTCGGGCACCCACCACTTCGCGACTCGCGCGCCGAGAAAAGCACGCAACTGTTCGGGCGTCGTCTGTGCACCTTCCTTCAACACCACGCAAGCGAGCGGGCGTTCGTCCCATTTCTCATCGGGAACTCCAATCACAGCCGCTTCGATCACGTCAGGGTGAGCCATCAACGAAGTCTCGAGCTCGACCGTCGAGATCCATTCGCCGCCGGATTTGATCACGTCTTTGGCGCGATCGGTGATCTGAATAAACCCTTTGTCGTTGATCGTGCCGACGTCTCCCGTTCGCAGCCATCCATCGTGAAACTTCTCGGGTGTGTCGTCGCCATAATACGAAGCCGTGATCCACGGGCCTCGCACTTCAATTTCGCCGACCGCCTCGCCGTCCCATGGCAAGACTTTGTCGCCGTCGGTCAATCGCATCTCGACGCCCGGTTTGACGCGGCCGGTCTTCGATCGCCAATCCATCAGCTCTTCGTCGCAGCATCCCTTCGGCGGATACGCGATCGCCGCGAGCGGGCTTGTCTCGGTCATCCCCCACGCCTGAATGATCTTCACGCCGAAACGATCTTCGAATCTTTCCATCAGGCTCCGTGGCACCGCCGAGCCTCCGCAGATCACCATTCGAAGTGAAGAGAAGTCTAGCGGTTTGTCCTCCGCGTACCGCAGCACCTCGTTCCAGATCGTGGGAACGGCGCCGGCAAAAGTCGGGCGCTCGTCGGTCATCAGCTTGCACAACGGCTCAGCCTGCAGGAAGCGGCTTGGCATGATGAAATCCGAGCCGGCCATCCATCCACCATAAGGCAAGCCCCACGCGTTTGCGTGAAACATCGGGACAATTGGCAGAATGCGATCGTGCTCGGTAAGCGCGAACACCGACCCCGCGCACTGCGCGAGCGAATGCAGGAACGTCGAGCGATGCGAATAGACGACGCCTTTGGGATTGCCGGTCGTACCGCTGGTGTAGCACATTGCGGCCGCCGCGCGCTCGTCGATCTCGGGCCAATCGAACGGCTGATCTTCGGCGGCAATCAGTTCTTCATAGCGAAGCACGTCGCCAAGCGCGGACGCGTCGCCGTCACCAACTACGATGTAGCGCTCGACCGTGGTCAGGTCTTTCGCTACTCGCGCCAGCAGCGGCACAAGCGATTCGTCTACGATGATCATTCGATCTTCAGCGTGATTGATGATGTATGTGAGCTGGTCAGGAAACAGTCGAAGATTGAGCGTATGCAGCACGGCTCCCATGCACGGAATCGCGAAGTAAGCTTCGAGGTGTTCCTGAGTATTCCACGAGAAGGTCCCTACTCGATCGCCCTCGCGAATGCCCAGTCGTTTGAGCGCGGCGGCCAGGCGCTCGGCTCGCTGGCCGACTTCGCGGTATGAGGCGCGGCGGGATCCATCGCCCATGAAAGTGACTACTTCGCTATCGGCGTGGACCCGGCGGCTGTGTTCGAAGATGTGATTGATCGTCAAAGGACGATCCTGCATTGTGCTAAGCATTGACGCTCCTTATTAAGAGGCTGACCTACACGCGAGCTACGATGGAGTGGATTATCTTCAAGTCAGGAGGTGAGAGCAACCTTGCCGCGATGAGAGCGGGGTTTCTCGATACGCTTAGAAGTCGACGACGACGTTGGCCGGATCAGAACAAAACTGAACTGCGCCCCTACTTCCGTCGGGCCGTCGCCGTTGTCCGCCCAAAGAGCTAACCTGCCATCAAAATTGATCCAAACATGAGTGCCAATCTTTGTCCATCGAATGTCGTCGATGTTGTCAGGCGCTTTGTTCACGACGAACGAGTAATAACCATTGAATTGGTTACCATCGCGTTGGATCCTCAAATAGAATGTTTCAGGCGCTTCCGCGGCTGTATAGCCCCTGTTTTCACCAATGAGAGGAATCCGCCGGCCATCTTCTTCCTTTGTAAAGTGCGGCACACGTCGAAGGTTCTGTCCCCAGGGCTGCGCGCAGTAACCGATCTCCAGGAAATCATCGTCGTCCTTAAAGATTGACACTGATAGAGAGTTGCCGACGTCTTGAATAAGAAGCGTTGCTTTGACGATTATCTCGAAGTTTGTTCCGGGTAGATTGCGCTCGAGCACGAATTGGTTCTTGAGATTTTTGCGGGATTCCCAAATTGAACCCTTCTGAGTGACGATAAGCAGCGACGGTGGACTCGATTGAAGGGTCCATTTCTTCCGATCTTCTTCAATGATTTTCCATTTCGAATCGAGTTCGCTTCCACCGAATCCATCCAGGAAGAAAGCTCTTTCTCCACTCAGGACAGGTTTCAATTCAGGATTCGATTTCGCGCTTTCCTGTTGTTTGGAATCAGTTCCGGGAAGGATCGGCAGAAATGAAAGGACACAAACAACGAAAAACGCGGGACCGATCAGCCTTAACCATTTCTTTGCTGGTGGAGCAAACAGCGGAACTTTAAACACTCCGAAGTCTGCCCCTGAAAAATAAGGTGACAAGAGGAGGATGAATGAGAACACCAGTACAACAACGCCAAATGGATCTGGCAAGCCTGAAACTTTGAATAGACTTGTTCTGTCCACCATTCCTGCAACACCAATCGCTCGTCTTATACACTTCAACCGTGAACGAAGCAACAAGTAATTGAAACGACTATCTAAGGCTTCTGAGGTTTGGCTTTACCAAGACGCAAGGGAATAAGAGCAAAGGCCAGAACGGCAGCCGCGGCGGCTAGCGCGGCTCCAAAATAGAATGTCGCGCGCGAGTCTACACGGTCCCACAGCATTCCGCCGATGTAACTCGCCGCGATTTGTGTGATCCCGATGACCGCTGAGTAAACCCCAATTGCGGTTGCGCGTCCAGCCTTGCCCACTGTGTCCACCGCAAGCGCTTTCGAGACCCCGTCAGTCAATGCCGGGAACAATCCATAAAACGCAAACAGCGGCCACACCAGCCAACTCGCGTTCGCGAGCGCAAAGCCTGCGTAGCTCAACGCATAAATCGCGTATCCGATGATCAGCAAGTTGCGACGCCCGAAGCGATCGCTGGCCGAGCCCGCGGGCACCGAAGCCATCGACGCCACGGCGTTGTAGAGCGCGTATGCGACGATTGTCAATCCAACGGTCAATCCCAATTGCTGCGCGCGAAGAATCAAAAACGCATTCGCTGAATTGGCAAGTCCGAAGACCGCGGTGATGATTAACAATCGCCGGTACTCGCGAGTCGTGCCGGCGAGCGACAATCGAATACTCGATGAGCCTGCCACGATATCGCTTCGTCGTTCTCGCACCGCGAGAATCATTACAGCCGCAATCGAAGCTGGTATCGCCGAAATCAAAAAGATCTTTCGCGCCTCGAGCCCCGCCCACGCCACCAGCGCAAGACCGAGAAGCGGACCGAGCACCGCGCCCGCTGAATCCATCGCGCGCTCGAATCCGAACGCGCGGCCGCGAGTTGTTTCCGCGGCACTCTCGGCAAGCAACGCATCGCGCGGCGCCGTGCGAATCCCTTTACCGAAGCGATCCCCGAATCGAGCGCCCAACACCACCGGCCACGCGGTCGCAAACGAAATCATCGGCCGCGACACGGCGGTCAGCGCGTATCCGACAAACGCAACGTGCTTGCGGCGTCGAATGCGATCCGAGATCCACCCGGAGAATCCGCTGACCACGCTTGCAGTGCCCACGGCGAAACCTTCTATCAAGCCCACAACCGTCGCGGGCGCATGCAGGGTTTGAGTGAGAAAGGTCGGCAGGATTGGATAGATCATCTCGGAGCTGATGTCACCAAGCAGACTAACGAGCCCGATGATGATTGTGCTGCGTGAAAGACCGGAGGCGGGGGAAAGGGCGACGGGGCGAGAGGGCGAGGGGGCGACCGGTTCGCCGCGTCTCCCCGTCTCCCCGTCTCCCCGTCGCGTCATCTTGCTCCTCCGCTTTCTTTCATCTGGTTTCAAGCGTCAGCTTCGTGATGAAGAACCATGAACCGCTTGGATCGAGTTGGATGTTTCCCACGCGAGTGCGCGCGACCAAAACGTTTGCCGGATACCACAGATAAATCTGAGGCAGGTCTTCGGATGCGGTCTGCTGAATCTTGTGATAGAGGTCCAGTTTCTTCGCGGAATCGTTCTCGCGTTCGGCTTCGACAATCCACGCATCGAGCTGTGGATTGCAGTAGCGCATTCGGTTCTGCCCGCCGCGATCGGTCAGCAATGATGCGATGCGAAGGTACGCGAGCCTTCTTGCGGAAGGCGATTCGGTCGAAGCCGCTTCCAATGCCAGATTATCCACGTCATCGCTCGCACAGAACTCCCTCTTTGCGAGTATTGAAGCGATTTGATCGAACAGCGGCCTCATCTGAGCCGGATCGGCGGCGCCGCGCAGCTTTGCGATTGATTCGTTGAATCGCGCATCCTGATATCGACTGTGATAGACGAACTGAAACACGTCGGGCAGTTGATTCGAGCCAATGCCGATCAGGTAATACATATCGAACTGCGCCTTGCTGAGCCTATCGAAAAGCGTAGCGGATTCGAGCGAGTTCAACTCTAACTGGATACCCACTCGTCTCAACTGGTCTTGCATTATCGAAGCGATGTTCCGCGAAAGCTGCACGGTTGATGTCAGGATCGTGAGCGTAAGGCGAGGCCGCGGACCGTCACCATCCGGGTCACTGAAGCCGGCTTCGTCCAATAGTTGTTTTGCGCGCTCGGGATCGTGATCGTAGACCGGCACGTTCGGATCATACGCGCGATGCTCGGGTGGCATGATCGCGTTTGCCTTTCGCGCCTGATCCCTCAGCAAGCGATGAATGATCACTTCGCGGTCTATCGCATATGCGATCGCCTGGCGCAGCTTCTTATTCGAGAGCTGAGAGTTTGGTGAAACGTTGAGGCCCAGGTATCCGATGTTAGCTCCGTCGTTGATGACGACTTGCATGTCGTGACGCCCGGACAGGGCGCGAATTGTTTCGGGATCGAACTGCGCGTTGTAAGCCAGATCGACTTCTCCGCTCATCAGTTCGGCCTGGCGGGTGCTGTTGTCGGTGACGACTTTGACCTGAACGCGCGGAATGTTTGGCGCGCCACCCCAGTAATCGAGATTGGCTTCGAGTTGAATGGCTTGCCCGTCTTTGTATGAAACAAATCGATATGGACCGCTGCCAACCGGCCGGTCGATGATCTCGAGGCCGGCGCCTTCGGGAATCACCCCGATCGCGGGAAGGTTGCCAAGGAAAGTGTAGAACGGCTCGCGCGCGCGAAAGATTACCGTGAGCGGATCCGGCGATTCGATCGACTGAATTCTGTCGACCGCGCCTCTCAAAGGAGATTTCATTTCCGGCGAGAGGATCGAGTCAAATGTGTACTTCACATCCGAAGACGTGAGGCGTTTGCCGTTATGAAACGTGACATCGCGGCGCAAATGAAATGTAAAAGTCTTGTGGTCTTCAGACTCTTCGAATCTTTCCGCCAGCGATGGTACCAACTCAAATCTCTCGTCCTTTATTACCAGCGTTTCGTAGATCAACTGCATTACTCGCGCGGATGTTGGAAACGCAGTTGAGAATCGCGGATCGAACCCGCGAGGAGGAGCTTCTACGGCGATGACCAGAGTTCCGGGCTCACCGCCGCGTCGACAGCCGGTTGTTGGAAAGCTTGCGATGACTAGGCAAAGAAACCAGAAGAGATGAATCGTCACTGCGCTTGAAAGCTTGTAGGGGCGGCCCTCAGTGGCCGCCCCTTTTTGCGTAAGGAGCTTATCTAATGAAGCGCGCACTTTTTGCGAGGGGCGGCCACAGAGGGACGCCCTTACAGGCTTATTTTGAATGCTGCAGCGTCAGATTCAATTCCGCGATGCGCTCGCGAAGGCGCGTGACGGCTTGTTCGCTGAAAGGGTGAGGCGGGGAAATCGTCGCTTTGATTCTGGCGATGTGATCGAAGGCCCGGCTTATGTGGGTTCTGGTTATGCGCCCCGCTTCGGCAGCCTTGACCATCGCCTCCCACGCGGCCGTAGCCCGTTCATGCGAATCGGAGTCGGCGATCATCACCATATCGATTCCCGCCTCGATGGCCATCACTGCTGCCTCCGGTAATTCACGCCCCGATGTAATCGCGCCCATCTCCAAATCGTCGGTAATCGAAAGCCCCCTGAAACTGAGCTCGTCACGCAACAACCCAGTCACCACGTTCTTTGAGAGTGACGACGGAAGCGGCGCGGGCCCGTCGAGCGCCGGGTAGTGAGCGTGCGCGACGATCACCGCGTCCAACCGCGCGTTGATCTTCGTGAAGAGTTCCATGTAGGGCGCGACTTCGTGTTTCATGATTTGATCGCGCGAGCTGTCAACCGCCGGTAGCTCGGCGTGCGAATCCACAATCGCGTTTCCGAGTCCGGGGAAATGCTTGCCCACGCCAACCACGCCACCGTGCTTCAGTCCTTCGAGGTATGCGCCGCCAAGCCGCACGACTTCTGCAACCGTGCCTCCGAGATAGCGGCCCTTCAATCCGTTGATCGCCGAGTCATCCGCCGCGATGTCCAGCACCGGCGCGAAGTTTGTGTTGAATCCAAGCGTTCGAAGCGCCTCAGCGGCGATTTCACCCATTCGCGCCGCGATTGAAGCGTCGCCCGCCGCGCGAAGCAAATCCGCGGACGGCATCGGCGAAAATATTTCTTTCAGACGATCGACACGCCCGCCTTCCTGATCGACCGCGATGATCGGAGGCACCTCAGTCAGCGACCTGATGGCTGAGATGAGTTCGTAGACTTGCTGCGCGCTTTCGATGTTGTGAGTGTTGAGCAGCACCCCGCCGGGCTGGATTGTTTGCAGCAGACTGCGGGTCATCAGGTCAAGCTGCGGGCCCGGCAACCCAATCAATAATAGCTGTCCGATTCTATGTTCTAGTTTCATTTAGGATTTGGGATTTAGGACTTTGGATTTAGGATTTGGACAGCAGGCTTTCAGCAATCCAAAATCGCAAATCCAAAATCGCAAATCGACATCATTCTTTCTTTTCAAACAGAGCCTTCAAGCTCGTGTCATACGGTTCGCGCGCCACTCCCGCGTCTGTGATTATCGCAGAGACGTATCGATGCGGCGTCACATCAAACGCCGGGTTGGCTACCATCACGCCTTCGGGCGCTACCTGCTGACCTCGAAAGTGCGTGACTTCTTCATCCGCGCGCGATTCGATCGGAATCTGCTCGCCAGAACCGAGCGTCAGATCAACGGTCGAGAGCGGCGCCGCGACATAGAACGGAATGTTGTTCTCGTGAGCCGCAATCGCAACCATATAAGTGCCAATCTTATTCGCGACGTCTCCGTTGCCGGCCACGCGATCGGCCCCGACGATCACGCAATCCACATCGCCGGACTTCAAAAAGTGACCGGCCATACTGTCGGTGATCAATGTGACCGGGATGTTTTCTTTCGCGAGCTCCCACGCCGTAAGCCGAGCGCCCTGGAGAAAGGGCCGCGTTTCATCGGCGTAAACTCGGACGCGTTTGCCGGCTTCGACTGCTGCGTAAATAACGCCAAGCGCCGTTCCAAATCCAGCGGTGGCAAGCGAGCCGGCGTTGCAATGAGTCAGCACAGTCGCGTTGTCGGGAATAAGCTCAGCTCCGAAGATTCCCATTCGCCGATTGCTCTCGACGTCCTCGCGGTGAATGTCCAGCGCTTCGACGACGAGCTGTTTTCTGATTTCGTCGATCGAAGCTCCCTCGCGGCGGCCGTGCTTGAAGGCCCATCGCATTCGCTCTATTGCCCAGAACAGATTCACCGCCGTCGGACGAGTCACCAACAGCCGCTCGCACACCCGATGAAAGTCCCGGTCGAACTCTTCAGGCGAAGCAGCCTGGGAATTCTTCATCCCGAGCGCGATGCCCATCGCAGCGGCGACGCCGATTGCGGGCGCGCCTCGCACAACCATGTCTTCAATCGCGATTGCTACTTCGTCGTGAGTCTTGAAAACCGGATACAGCTCGTGGGTTGGAAGCCGCCGTTGATCAATCATAACGACGCCCTCGTCGGTCCACTCGATGGTTCTAATCATTATCGTCAGGATGATAGCGAATGGTGATGGGGATTGGCAACGATCCGATGATATCGATTGGATGATCAACGCAGAGCTTCTACGGACCGGCAACTTGTAGTCATCGACTGATCACTCCGAAGGACGAGGAATGAACTCTGATGCACGTTGTACTGGAATGCGTCACGCGAGAGAGTGCGGGCGCTCTGGCGGCACCTTAATAACAGTGTTTCTCCTCCTCTCTCGGCGGCACGTGTATTGCCATCCTACTTTTTGCACAAATGCTTCTTAAGGTGGAATTCTAATGGCAAGATCATCCAACTTTCTGTTCGCGCGCACGATCGACGGCAAACCCGTTATGATCAGCGAAGAATACGTGATGGCATCTTCGCCGCCGCATAAACCGAAACGGGCTTCGAAATTCATACTCACTGCTTTGATAGCGATTATTGGGATCGGCGCGGGATGGATCGGTGGAAGAGTGTTGAACGGGCGCCTGGGTGTCGCGCCGGCGGCAGGGCCTCCGGTAGATGCCACAGTTGACCCGGCCTCGCCCGCTAACTCTCGCGCGCCTGAGTCCGCGACGCCCGCGAGGCGCGATTCAGACGGCGAGAATCACGCTGCGTCTCGATCAAAAGCTGATCGCGATGATGAAGAGCCCGTGATAGCCGCCGAGCCTCCGCCGAAAGCGGCTGCATCGAGGGAGGCTCCCCCAAAGGTTCCGCGTATTGAAAAGGAAGAGGAAGCCGACGCGGCTGCCGGTGAGGATCCATCCAAAGAGATCGGACGAAGCGCGCTCAAGAAAATCAAGAAAGAGACCAGGAAGGCGAAGAAGGGCGATCCCGATAACGATCAGAACTAAGCAGAAGCGGGGGAGGTGATTCCCCCGCTTTCTAAGGTTACTGTCACGTACTCGATGACTTGCTCCGGCCCGCAAGAATTGCTTCGCGTCCGGCGAGGTAAAGCAGGATCATTAGAATTACGAACGGAATCATCGAAAGCAAATCGGCGCTTGGCCCGTTCAGGAAGGGATTGTGGGCGCCGGCCCATTTCTCAATACTCGCGTTGAACTCTCCCAGGGGCGGGTAGCCGGCAATGAAGGCCACGATTATTCCCGCTAGCGCTCCTCCAGCGATATAGCCCGAAGCCATCAACACGCCGGCGCTCTTGTCTCCTTCAGCAACTAGTTGTTCTTCGGTTAGGTTCTTGTCCTTGAACTTCTTTGCGATGTACTTATCAACCAGCCACCGAATCATCCCTCCGATGAAGATCGGGCTCGAAGATGACAACGGCAGATAGACGCCGACCGCGAAAGCGAGCGATGGAATGCCGGACATCTCGAGCACGATGGAAATCATTACACCAAGCAGCACCAGTCCCCAGGGCAGCTTGTGATTCAGGATTCCCTTGATGATGTATGACATCAACACGGCCTTCGGCGCGTCAAACTTGGTCACCGTCGTCCCGTCCGGCCGGATCTTGTGAGTGCCGTTGATGCCGGGATCAGCGAGATAGACTACCGTTCCCTGCTCGTTGACAAGATACTTGCCCGGAGGACCTCCTGCCTCGTCCGTCTTTTGCCAGGTGCGATAAGTGTTCGAGTCTTCTTCTCCTTGTTTTCCCTCGAGCTTCTCAGCAGGACCGAGTGATGTATTGGCGGCCAAACCCTCAGGGAAATTGTGTTGGACCTTGAACACAGCCTTGCCGGATTGATCGACCAGATATTCGCCTGGATCCAGCGTCGATATCGCGGTCGCAGTACCGGCCTCATTCTTCAAGAGCCGGTAGCTCCCGGGGGTCGTGGGTTGCGCCTGACCCGAGTAGGCTGTGAGAGAAGAAGCAGAATCGTTGACCGCGACCGGGGTCTCCATCGCTTCGAAACTGGTGCTCGGAAAATAGATCGTAGATGAGTTGTTGAGCTTCAACAGAATGGGTCCCAGCACCACAGCAGAGGCCAACGCCCCGATCAGAATTGCAGTTTGCTGATGCTTCGGAGTTGAGCCGACGAGAAAACCAGTCTTCAAGTCCTGCGAAGTCGTTCCGCCGTTCGAAGCCGCTATGCAGACGATGCCGCCGATCGAGAGTGCGGTTACGTAGTACGTCGGGCCCGTCCATCCAACGATCAGGAAGATCAAGCAAGTTAACAGCAATGTCGCGACTGTCATTCCCGAGATTGGATTCGATGAAGAACCAATCTCTCCCGTAAGCCGCGATGAAACCGTTACGAACAAGAATCCAAACGCGACGATCAGTATTGCGCCGAGGATATTCCACTGTAGATTGAGTTGAGGGAAGATCATGATCATCGCCAGCAGCACGAAGATGCCGCCGACAACCAGCTTCATTGAAAGATCCTGGTCAGTGCGCGGCGCTCGCGCCGCTTGCTCTCGGCCACCGCGGAAATCACTGATCCCACCTTTGAGCCCGTGCCAGATCGTCGGCAGCGAACGCAACAGACTTATGATTCCACCAGCCGCGACCGCGCCGGCGCCGATGTACAGCACATACGCGCTTCGAATCTGACTGGGGCTCATCTCGCTGATCGGGATCGTCCCGGGCGCGAGAATCGTCGTCGATCCCTCGCCAAAAAACTTGATCGCCGGTATCAGCACGAGATAGGCGAGCACACCGCCTCCACACATTATCGATGCGATCCGTGGGCCAATGATGTAACCGACTCCAAGCAACGCCGGAGAAATTTCCGCGGCAATCGATCCGCCTTTGAACGGCGCGGCGAATATTTTTTCCGGAGTGTCCTTCCACGCCTTGAACGCGCCCATAGCGGTTTGATAGAGAAACCCCAATCCGAGTCCGGTGAAGATGGGCAGTGCGCGGACTTCAGCTACCACGCCGTCCTTAGCAGCATGTGAAGCCGCCTCGCGTGACTCTTCGGATGCGCCAGCTTTGAGGACCTCCGCGCATGCGGTTCCTTCGGGGTACTTGAGGTAGCCATGCTGCGCAACGATGAGCGCGCGACGTAGCGGAATCATCATCAATATCCCGAGAAGCCCGCCGAGAATCGCAACGAGCATCACCCGGGTAATCTCGAGATCGAATCCAAGGATCATGATCGCGGGCATAGTCACGCCGACGCCGAACGCGATTGATTCGCCGGCTGATCCGGCGGTTTGAACAATGTTGTTCTCCAGGATCGTTGCGTTCCGAAGCCCGATCTTGGAGAACAGCCTGAACAAGGTGATTGAAATGACAGCGACGGGAATAGATGCGCTGACCGTCAATCCGACTTTTAAGACGAGGTAAAGCGAGGAGGCGCCGAATACTATTCCGAGCAGCGTGCCGACGATGACCGGCAAAACCGTGAGTTCGCGCAACTCCACGCTGGCTGGAATGTACGGTCGAAATACGGCAAGAAAGGGGTTCTTCTGTTTTTCCTCTGCATATTCAGCGGGCTGGGCATCGATGACATCAGTCGACATGTGTGAGTGTCCTCCGAGCTTTTTCTTGTTTGGATTTAGAGCATTCCAGCGGTTATGCGTCTGCTCACAGCGTGCGTCACTGTTCGGATGCTGCATTGTGGACGCGCGCCCGAATCAATGTCAATCAAAAGGCGGAAGGCCCTTACTCTCCGATGAGTCTGATGTTTGCTGGCTAATGTGGAGTTCGCCTTGCTCGGCGTGGGTTTGGAATCTCAAGAGACGAAAGCGCCGACGCGGCGTTGCCAGCGTCGGCGCTTGCGGTGGACTGTTGGGATTGGCCCGGGGCCTATCCGCAGATTCGGGATGAGCGCGCTGCTCCTGCTTCAGCAACGCAACTGGCGGAGTAATCTCGACGCCATGTGTCAGCCGCATTCGCGGCCAGCCAACTCAGGCCTCAGCCACCTCACCAAGTCTTAGTCTTATCATTGCTTTGGATCACCTCCTTTCTGGTGTTAAGCCGCATAGTAAGCGCACTGTTTTTCACTGTCAAGAAAAAAGTGACGGGCGAGCACAACTAATAGCTGTCAATGTTCCTCCGAACGCCAATATATTGCGGGTGTTCAGGGTACCGACTTTAGTCGGGTAGTTGTCCGTGGCCTCCCTTCGGATGAGTTCGGGCGAACTCGATTGCCACTGCGCGACTAAAGTCGGTACTCTGAACGCTTGCAGATGACCGATCGCAAGGGCTCACAAGTGAGAGTATTCGCTACGGCCGATATCGGCGAAGCGGCGCTTGCACGTCTTCGCAAACGCGGCTACCAGGTCGAAGTCTACCCGGACACCGAAGCGCCGCCGAAAGAACTCCTCATCGAAAAAGTCTCAAGCGGGATCGACGCGCTGATCACTACTCTTCGCGATCCGATCGATGAAGATGTCTTCGCGGCGGGAGAGCATACACTCAAGATTGTCGCGCAGATCGCCGTCGGCTTCGACAACATCGACCGCAAAGCCGCCAATCAATATCGAATACCGTTTAGCAACACCGCCGATGTACTGACCGAAGCGACCGCCGAATTCGCGTTCTTCATGATGGGCGCCGTGTCACGCAAGCTCTACCAATCGGAAAAGCTGGTCGAAGAGAATCAGTGGGGCTCGTGGCACCCCTATCATCCCTTCCTGGGTGATGAGGTCACCGGCAAGACCGTTGCCGTCGTTGGCACAGGCCGGATTGGAAAAGCATTCGCAAAGAAATGCATCGGCTTGGATGCGGACCTTCTGCTCTACGATCCCGAAGTTCGCGATGAGAAGTTTGTCGAATACGCCTGCCGCGAAATGGCTTTGAGATTTGACGCGGGATTCTCAAGGAAGCTGCGAAGCGCCCGCTATGGTTCCTTCTCGGAGGCGCTCGCTGGCGCTGACTACGTGAGTCTGCACGTGCCATTGTTGATGCGAGGCGAGTCCGTCACTCCCACCTATCACCTGATGAACGCGGAAGCATTTCGTCGAATGAAGAACAGCGCTTATTTGATAAACACATCGCGAGGCCCCGTTGTTGACGAGGGGGCCTTGTATGAAGCACTGCTGAACGGCGAGATCGCGGGCACGGCGCTTGATGTATACGAGAAAGAGCCGCTTCCGATCGATAGCCCGTTGCGCGACCCGAGACTGAAGGATCGCCTCAGGTTATTTCACCACTTCGCTTCGGGAACTCGCGAGACCAGACTGTCCGCCGATCCAGAAGTGGGCATGGCCGGGCGATGTGTACAAGCAGTGATAGACGTGATTGAAGGAAACTACGGCGGCGATCCAGCGAAGATGCGCTACGTCGTGAATAAGGAAGCCTTTGAAAATGGGGAAAGCGGGAAATGGGGAAAGGGGAACAGGGAAGAGCGAGATGGGTGTAGCTAGTCCATTCTTGCCCGAAGAGCTTTGATCTGATTGGCTAAGTATCGGCTCAGTTCAATAACAGCGCCTTTCAAGACGTGATAGATATAACCGATTTCGAGGGCTACACGGAGAAGGCCCCTTACCTCACCGGCAGATCCTTTTGCGGTGTTGAGGAAGAGAAGATATTCGTTCCGACTCGCCCGCTCAAAACCCTCAGCGATAGTCGTCGGAATCGAAACCGCAGCCCGCTGCAACTGATCCCGCATTCCAAAATCTCGATTGAGCTTACCGTTCGCGGTCAGCGCGTAGATTTTTGCTTTACAAGTTCGATACCTTTCTGCCAAACGAGTAGGTCTTCGAATGTCTCGATTTTTTTCTTTCCACGCGTGCCTCTTCCTCTTTCCCTTTTCCCCTCTTACCCTTGCTTCTGGCGCGGGTCTAGTGTTTCGCGCAGACCATCCCCAATGAAGTTGAAGGCAAGCACCGACAACGCAATCATCACGCCGGGAAAAATGAATAGATGAGGCGCGGTGAACCAGAACTCGCGTGAGTCGTCGATCATTTTTCCCCACGATGGAATCGGTTCCGGCACGCCCAACCCTAAGAAGCTCATTCCAGCTTCCGCGAGAATCGCTCCGGCCATCCCAAGTGACGCTTGCACAATCAACGGTTGAATTGAGTTGGGCAGAATGTGTCTCAACACAATTCGAACATTACTCGCTCCGAGCGCTCGGGCGGCTGTCACGAAATCGTATTCGCGAACCTTGAGCACCTGCGCTCGCATAAGCCGCGCGTATCCGACCCAGCCGATCAGCGACAACGCGATGATGAGATTCTTCAGACTCGGTCCCAGAAACGCGACCATCGCGATCGCGAGCAGTATCCCGGGAAACGACAGGAACACGTTGAAGAGAAACCCCGAAACGATTCGATCAGTCCAGCCCCCAGCGTAGCCCGAGAACGCGCCGATCAAAACGCCTACAATGGCTGAGATGGTGACCACCGATAGGCCGACCAGCATAGAGACTCGCGCGCCGTAGATGATTCGCGCTAACTCATCGCGCCCCAGTTGATCGCGGCCCATCGGATGAGTGCGGTCCGGCGAGTCGAGCCGCGAGACGAGGTCCTGACTTTGGACACGCTCCCACGAAGCGAGCAGCGGCGACAACGCCGCCATCAGAACAAGCAGCGCCGCAACTGCCAACCCAAGTTTAGCTACACGGTTCATAGTCGTGACGAGTGAAACGTGAAACGTGCTGCAGGATTCGTTGACGCCCACCATCCGGTCACGAATCACGTTTCACGCATCACGGTTCGTTCAATCCACCTTGATTCGAGGATCAAGAAATCGATACACAATGTCGGTTGCGCTGTTAACCAACACGTAGGTCGCCGCGATGATCAGAATGCAACCCTGCGTAAGTTTGTAATCGCGTTCGCTGATGCTGTCCACAAGCAGGCTCCCAACGCCCGGCCACGAAAAGACCCGCTCGGTGATGATCGCGCCCGCGAGCAATACTCCAAATTGCAAACCGAGCACGGTGACGACAGGTATCAATCCGTTTTTCAGAACGTGTTTGTAGATCACCGTTCGTTCGGGGAGCCCCTTCGCGCGCGCGGTTCGGACGTAGTCCTCGCGCAATTCTTCGAGTACGCTCGAGCGGACAATGCGCGTGAGAATTGCGGACAGCGCGGCGCCAAGCGTCACTGCGGGAAGGATAATATTGTCCAGACCTCCGGCTCCGGACACCGGCGTGATTCCCAGTTCAACCGAGAAGAGCAGAACCAGCAACGGCCCAAGCGCGAAACTGGGAAGTGATATTCCGAGCAGCGCAACCAGCGTGGACAAGCTATCGATCGCGCTTCCACGATGCGTCGCCGCCGTCACACCCAATGGAATCGAAATGAGCGTGGCGATTAACATCGCGGCGAAGGCCAGCTTGATCGTCGCCGGATAACGCGAGGTTATTCGGCCAAGCACCGATTGCTTTGTTACCGGATTTGTTCCCCAGTCTCCACGCGCAAGCCCGGACCAGTAATCGCCGTATTGCGAGAGAAGCGGCTTGTCCAAACCGAGTTCAGCTCGCGCGATTTGATATTGTTCTTCGCTCGCGTTTTCGCCTACGAGCTGGCGGGCGGGATCGCCGGGCACGATGTGTATGAGGAGGAAGACCAGCGTGACGACGGCCCACAGCACGGGAATTATGGTTAGCAGGCGCCTGAACACCGCGAAGGCAAATCCTCGCATAGGCCGGATCATAGCAAAGCTGTAACACGCGAGCCAAACTCGATGCTTTCGAAAGCAGTTGTTGGGAGTGCGCGTCTTGCAAAGCCGAGACTCACTCCTTATTCTTCGACTATCCGACAGCAATAATTTTAAGCCGGCGTAGCTCAGTTGGTAGAGAATCTGATTTGTAATTTGACGCCTGCGTCCGGGCTGAATCCGCGCGGCCCGAATTCAAGGCGCGTTGCAGCGAATCGCAATATTTTGGAGTGCCTAATTCCGCCATTTTCCAATCAAGTTTCAAGCGGTGCGATGAGACGGCAAGTTATGAAGACCATCCTTTCATTCGTAACAGCTTTAGGTTTGATGTTGTCAGCAGCGGCGCAAACGAAATCAAGGCCGATCGTTTTCACGCACGTGACCGTGATCGACGCGACGGGCGCAGACGCCCAACGGAATATGGTTGTGGTTATCACGGGCGAAAAGATCACAGACATCGGAAAGTTCGGACGAATTAGATTTCCTCAGAATTCCCAGGTGATTAACGCTAAGGGAAAGTTTATGATTCCCGGGCTGTGGGATATGCACGTTCATTTGACCAAATCGGGCGAAAATACTTTGCCGCTATTTATTGTCAACGGCGTCACGAGTGTCCGCGATATGGGCGGCGATTACGTCAAACTAATAAAATGGCGAAAAGAAGCTGCCGACGGAACGCGGCTTTTTCCGCGCATCAAGACGCCGGGCGCGTTGCTGGAAAGCGCCGACAACGTCGCTCGAATGAAACGCGAAGGCACGGTCGAGCCAATTGATAAATCTCGCATCGGCATTGCCACTTCGGCAGAAGCTCGCCAAGCCGTTGATTTGATGGCGAGTCTCGGCGTTGATTTCATAAAAGTTCGCACAGTGGCTTCGCCCGAAACCTATCAGGCAATCGCCGCAGAATCAAAAGCGAAGGGTTTGATGTTCGTCGGCCATCAATTCGGCACACCCGAAGCTATGGTTGAGTCGGGACAGAAAAGCATCGAACACTATATTTATCCGCCCATAATTACGAATCCGAAACACGCCGAGATTTACAAGAAAATGGCGGACAGCGGTGTTTACATAGTGCCGACGATAGTCGTCGCGGACAAATCGCTTCTGGTTCCCTACAACGAAGCGAAAACGATTGTTGACGACCGAACGGGCAAAGCCGACTTTCGGCGCAAATACCTTTCAGGCTATTTGATTGAAGATTGGAAAGAGCAGCTCGAAGAAAGGAAGCAGCCTTCTCCGGTTGACCTGATGAAACTCAAAGAAGTTCTGATAAAAGATTTGCAGGAGATGCACAAGGCTGGTGTACGAATCATGCCCGGAACCGACGTTGCCACTTTGCTGATCTATCCCGGATACAGTTTGCACGATGAACTGCAACTGTTAGTGAAATACGTCGGGCTGACCCCGATGGACGCAATCATTAGCGCGACCCGCTACCCGGCAGAGTTTTTCGGAATACAGAATATGCTCGGCACTGTCGAGAAGGGGAAGATTGCAGACCTTGTATTGCTCGGCGCGAATCCGCTTGACGATATCAGTAACACAAAGCTAATTGCCGCCGTCGTACTCAATGGAAGACTCTTCTCAAAGCAAGCAAGGGAAAAGATGCTGGCGGACGTTGAGGCCTCGGATGTTGCCGGCCTTCTACGCGACATTGAGGAACGTCTGGCAACGGCTTGGGTAAAAGGCGACCGCTCGTTTATTGAACAGATTCTCGCCGATGATTGGAGCGTTACCGACGGCGCGGGGCGCGTTCTGAAAAAGGCGGAAGTTCTGGAAGAAGCGTTTGGTTCAAAAGACCGGAAAATTGTTTCGATGCGAATTGACGAAATCAACGTTCGTCCATTTGGCGATTGGGCAATCGTTACAGGAAGAACTCAGGCGGCGGGCGAGTATCAGGGCAAACCTGCAGAAGTTACGTTACGTTTTACTGATGTATTTGCGAATCGAAACGGAAAGTGGCAGGTTGTCGGCTCCCAAGCCACATTGCTCAATCAGTGAGGGTTGCCGTTGAAACAACCCGCCGTCGAACAACCCATCGCGCCGGAGCGCGTGCTTCTCTCTCAATGGCCCGTGCTCCGCTGATGGGGGCGTTGGACGCCTCCGGAAAGCTGAAACGAAAGTGGATCCTAACAGTCGGATTCAACAAATCGGGACGCCGTCTGACTCTTGGCAAGCGGAAATGAGCCAGTAGTTGCAAACCTTGCAATCGCATATTCGCCGCGTTATAAGTTATTGAAATAGCATGGTTCGCCGGCGTAGCTCAGTTGGTAGAGCATCTGATTTGTAATCAGAGGGTCGGGGGTTCGAATCCCTTCGCCGGCTCCACTTGTTCAAGCTTACTCACCAGGTCACTCACTCTTCTGCGAATAACCAATAACCTTTTCTGCAAAACGCGCGAGCCATTTGGCGTCTATGCTAATTGGGAGGTATTGGTAGTGCTTGCCACGGTAACTGGAAACCGAAGCGGGCCGCTGGCTGGGATGATTGATAACTAACTTTCAACAATAGACTCCGCTCTCCGGGCGCCTGCCTTCAAGGACGAACCTGCCCAGTATCGCTGAACCTCCGCCTCGACATCTTGCGGGTGGCTGGCTGGAGCGCGCGTCTGCCTATTCGAAGGAGAGAGAATTATGAGTAAGAATATTGAGAAGCTTGCTAAGGAAAAGGATCTCGAGAAGATCAAGCCTGAAAAGGAGAAGCTCGAGCCCAAAGAATTCAAGGACAAAGACCACAAGGATTTCAAGGATCGGAAGGACAACAAGGAGCACAAGGAACACAAGGAGCAGAAAGACAACAAGGAACACAAAGAACACAAAGACTTCAAGGACCGCAAAGAGATATTGAAGTCCGAGAGCAAAGAGATCAACGAGACCACCAAGGATTTCTCTCGCGAGAAAGAGGTCAAGGAACTCGAAGGCAAGGATCTTGTCGAGCAACCCGGACTGCCGGATCTGGCAGGCCAGCCCGTATCAACTCTCCGCGCCGACGCATCGTCCTCAATTGCGAAGGCTGCTGAAAAGCAGATAGACAAAATCAAAGCGGAGAAAGAATTCACCAAGCACGAACCCAAGGAGATCAAGGAGCCAAAGGAGTTCAAGGACAAGCCCGAGAAATACGAGAAGCACGAGAAACACGAGTTAGAAAAGCATCTCATCAAAGACTTCAAGGAGCATGGGAAAGAGCTTGAGAACAAACTAACCGAAACGCCGCAGGAAATCCCCGGAATCCCCGCACAGGGCGCCGAAAGCACTACCATGGAAGCGCGCTTAGCGAGGCTCGAAGGCGCGGTTGCCAAGCAACTCGAAAAGTCCGCCGAAAAGATAGCCGATAAGAAGCTCGAGAAGCTGGAAGGCAAGGACAAGATCGAGAAGATCGAACACAAAGACAAGTTCGAGAAATTCGAACGCAAGGAGAAGATCGAGATCAAGGAGCTGAAGATCGAGAAGCCGGAACACGGGAAGGAGTTCATTGCCGAGAAGCTACTCGAAGTTGGGATCGACCCCGGTCCGCTCGGTCCCGACCCTGCCAAGTTCGAAGCCATGGGCACTGTTGAAGAACGAGTTTCGCGGTTGGAAAACGCCTTGCTGCGAATGTCTCACTTCATCGGCGTCGACCTCCGTCCGGATCTGTCGGCGGGAGCTCTGAACCGCGAACCCGATGTCGCCCCACCTCCTCCGACTAAGCCGGACGTGGCTCCTCCTCCTCCGACTAAGACGGAACCCAACAAGCCTAAGTAACGGCTGATGACCGGGGGACAGGTGTGCCCTGTCCCCCAATCTATCGTCTTCGAAATCAAGGAGGGATATATGTGGCTAGTCTTATGTTCAGCAAACGACATATCGGCGCAGTGGGCGTATCACGGGCTGAAGCGGCGGGGGCTTGATCCGCTGGAGATGGTTTACGCGGAGGCTCTTCCGTTCAGCTTGAGTTGGGAGCATCGCGTGACCGCGGACGGCGCGTCGATCAACTTAACACTACCGGACGGCCGCTTGATTGAGGGCGGCTCGATAAAGGGAGCGCTCAACAGACTGATCGCTGTTCCGTCTCTTCAAGTCGGGCACTCACCCGACGGCGAGTACGCGACGCAGGAGTTCTCGGCGTTGTTTCTAAGTTGGCTCTACGCACTGCCGGGGCCAGTGATCAATCGGGCGACTCCGCAGGGCTTGTGCGGGCAGTGGAGGCAAACATCCGAATGGGTATGGCTCGCATCAAGGGCAGGACTTCCGGTGCCGGCTTTCAAGCAGAGCAGCAACGATCTGATCAACGAAGCGGTAATCGAGAGGCGGCTCTTTCCCATGGGCACTCCCACTCGCACACTGATTGTGATCAACGGCACAGTGTGCGGCGCAGGTGTTCCGGACGTCATTCGCGAAGGCTGCGCCCGGCTTTCTGAGCTTTCCGGAACGGCGCTGCTCGGCGTTGAGTTTGTGCAGAAGTCAGATCGCGATTGGCTGTTTGCCTCTGCGATGCCGATGCCGGATATGCGATATGGAGGCGAGGAGTTGCTCGATCGGCTGGCGTCGATTCTGCTCGGCGAACAAGAGCAATCGCAGGAAGGAAAGGCTGCGCGCGTCTCGCCGGACTCGCTCAAATCACGATCCAGTTTTTCAACCAGTGCATCGCTGTAATGGCAAGCACATTTGGAGGGACCATGATTCTACTATGTGGCATACCAACTGAGCCCCCGCTCGCCCTGGTGCGAGAAGCGCTGGACGAGTCGGGCGTTCCGTACGCTTTATTCAACCAGCGGCAGTTCTCGATTATGGAAATGGAGTTTGAGGTATCGAACGGTGGAAAGGTCGGCGGCTCACTCCGCGTCAACGGCAGCCGCCATCGGCTCGAGGACTTTACGGGAGTATACATAAGGCTGATGGACGACCGAGTCTTGCCCGAAGTGAAAAACGAGCCCGCAGACTCACAGATGAGACTGCGTTGCCGGGTGCTTCACGACGCACTGACGCGCTGGTGCGAGATCGCGCCAACACGTGTCGTGAATCGCGCGGCGCCGATGGGCTCGAATTCTTCGAAGCCGTATCAGGCTCAGCTCATCCAGCAATACGGTTTCGAAGTTCCGGAGACGCTGATTACCAACGAGGCGGACCTTGTCCGCGAGTTCCAACGCACTCACAAAGGCGTGATCTACAAGTCGATCAGCGGCATGCGCTCGATCGTTCAGACGATGACCGAAGAAGACGACGAACGACTAGAGTTGATCGGCTGGTGTCCCACGCAGTTTCAGGAATTCGTGGAAGGAATGAATGTCAGGGTTCACACGATCGGCGACCAGGTGTTCGCGACCGCCGTGCACACTGAGGCAACGGATTACCGCTATGCGTACCGGCAAGTCGGGGACTCCGCGGAGCTGACCGAGTGTGAATTGCCGGATGAACTTCGAGAAAAGTGCGTAAATCTCACGAAGGGACTGGGTCTCGCGTTTGCCGGCATCGATTTGAAGATCACGCCGGACAATCGCGTGTACTGCTTCGAGGTCAATCCGTGCCCGGCTTATAGCTACTATGAGTCGAACACGGGGCAGCCGATCGCGCGTGGCCTGGCGAAGTACCTGGCTGGCAATTGAGATTCGCGATACGAGAATGAGTGCTGACGGAGCGGTGATCGATTGGTGATTACCGCTCCCAAATCACATCTGCGCCAACATAAACCACGTTTGTCTCACCCTCCGGCCCAATCTATACTTTAGACTGGTAATGCGTTGAGGCTTAGCAGTATTCGAAGAGCATATCGCCAGTTGCTTGCACGTGTAGCCCTACTCAGTTAGAATGACCGTTTTCAATTCGTGCTTTCGGCGCGACAGGTATATCCCCGTAGGGATTTGTTTGAGTATTTGAAAGCAGCCACGGCTCAGGCGCGCGCGGAGCCGGGCCTGGTGTTAGTGCTGGGGTGGTCGAGTGGTTAATGGCACCGGGCTGTAAACCCGGCGGGCTTAGGCTCTACGAAGGTTCGAATCCTTCCCCCAGCACCAGGAAGACTGGGGGAAAGGGAAAGAGGTGAAACGGCGAAGGATGAACTTCCCCTTTTGCCCTTTTAACCTTTTCCCCGATAGGTTTGAAGGGCGGGCGTAGCGCAATGGTAGCGCACTAGCCTTCCAAGCTAGATGTTGCGGGTTCGAATCCCGTCGCCCGCTCCAGCTTCTTGCGCTACGCACTGCGACGCCGGCGTAGCTCAGTGGTAGAGCGCATCCTTGGTAAGGATGAGGTCATGGGTTCAATCCCCATCGCCGGCTCCATCGGCACAGTCCGGCAAACTTCAGTTTGCCGGAAGCATTGTTCGAGAGAATCGACAAACTGAAGTTTGTCGGACATCAGGAGAGTTATGGGAAAAGAGAAATTTGATCGTTCGAA
>Ga0207653_10000024_pt1 | contig 117069 bp, 101 predicted proteins | sample KBSK5251metaG_FD_184341 | JGI IMG/M metagenome (GOLD analysis project Ga0207653, IMG submission 184341) | Corn, switchgrass and miscanthus rhizosphere microbial communities from Kellogg Biological Station, Michigan, USA - KBS K5-25-1 metaG... | ecosystem: Host-associated > Plants > Roots >... | reverse complement strand
CTCGTGGCCCGCGAGTCCGTCGGCCGGCTTCAGCCGGTGGAGCGTGTATGTGGTGCCGCCGCCGAACAGCCCAAACAGTTTCGGGTTTTGCTGCTCCTCGATGCGCAAAAGCCCTCGGACCGCGAGATCGACCAGGGTGGCGGTGATGTCGCGCATGTCGACGGTGTTGTCGAGCAACGTGCCGGCTTCTCCGGGCGACATGCCGGCCGGCGGCTCATACTGGACCGCGATCGGCCGCCGCCGCGGGTCGCGGCCGCGCCGCCACCAGCGCCAGAAAACGAAAAGGAACACGGGGATCGGAATGAGCAACGGCCAGTTGCTGGACGCCGTTTCCATCGCGCGATCGGTCGCCGTCGGAGCGGTGACGAGCCCCTTGTTCCAGCCCACGACCGCTGTAAGGCCCTCGTGGTACTCCAGCACATGCGGCATCGTGATACGCACGACCGGTCCGTCGATCGTGACGCGCGCGTCTCGGGCGGCCGAGCCGTACATGCCGTTGAACGCAATCGCGCGGAGTCCGGCGGCGCCGGCCGGCAGGTCGATCTCCGCCGTCGCTGCGCGAATCGGCACTTCCCACTCGTCACCGGTGACGTTCCAGTACAGCTCGTCGTGCTCGTCGAAAAACCGGAGCCCGTTGGTCGCGTGGTAGCGGAGCACCAGCGTCTTCGTCGCGTCTGTCGCGCCCGGGATCCAGACCTTGTACTTGATGGACGCACCTTCGCGTGACGTCTCCGTCCGGAGATTGTGGCCCTGGTCGTCGCGGGCGCTTTGCAATGAGACGCCGAGTGTCCAGTTCAGCCCCTGCGCGTTGCGGTACTTGATGGGGATGGTGCGAAACAGGCCGTTGTAGGAGCCGACGAACTGTGCGGTGATCGACTCAGTGACGTCGATGCTGGCATCCACGTTGACGCGAATCCGTGCGTCGAACCGCTCGATGGTGTACGAACGCTGCGCGGCGAGGGATGTTGCCGACGCCGCCAGGAGCAGCACCACCAGCGGCACCTTGGGAACGGTACGCTCGGAGGGATCGTCCAGCCCAAAGAACTCGCGGGGCTTGAGCCGCATCAACCCCGCGATGATCCCGGACGGGAACTGCGCGATCGCGGTGTTGAAGTCGCGCACCACGGCGTTGTAGTAGCGGCGCGCATTCTGGAGGTGCTCCTCGACGTCCGTGAGCGAGGTCTGCAGACCGGCATAGCTGGCGGCCGCCTTGAGCTCCGGGTATGCCTCAGCGACGGCAACGACGCGCTGGAGCGCCCCGGCGAGCGGGTCTTCTTCGCGGGCGCGTGTGGCGGGACCCGAGTCACGTGCTTGCAGCGCGCGGCCGCGCGCCGCGACCAGGGCTTCGAGCGTGCTGCGCTCGTAGCCGGCATGGCCCTGCACGACCGCCACGATGTTGGGAATGAGGTCGTGACGGCGCTTGAGTTGCACGTCGATATCCGACCACGCGTTGTCGCCCAGCTGGCGCAGGCGGATGAGTCGATTGAACGTAAAAACCGCCCAGCCGACGACCAGGAGTCCGATGACTGCAGCGATAGTCATGGGCCCCTACGCTAGCTCGGCAAAGGAACGAATGCGAGGATGGTCTGTGGGAGAATCGTCCGAGCCGCGCACACAGAGCGCGGTCCGCATCCCCGCTTCTCGGGCGGCGTCGAGCTCGGCGGTTACGTCGGAGACGAAGAGGATGTCGCGTGGTTCGTGTCGCAGCATTGCAGCAATCTGACGGTAACTTCGCGCTTCACGTTTCGGCCCCGTGGTGGTGTCGAAGTAACCGGACAAGAACTGTGAGAGATCGCCGGCGGTGGTGTTGGCGAAGAGATTGCGCTGCGCCTGAACGCTGCCCGACGAGAAAATCGCGATCGTTTTGCCGGCAGCCTGCCAGCGCTCGAGCGCTGGACGCACGTCGGGGTAGACCTCGCCTTTTCCCTTCAACTCTCCTGTCTTGTAGCCCGCTTCCCAGATCCGGCCCTGCAGTGCTTTGAGTGCCGTCGACTTGCGGTCGCGATCCATCAGCCAGTAGACGTAGGCTTCCGGATCCCAGGCGGGAAGGTCAGGGGAGCGTGGTTCCGCGGCGTATTCCGCGCGGAGCAGCGCGATGTCCGCCTGCTCCAAATAGTCATGAACCCGGGCGCGCGCGTACGGAAACAGCACCTGATGAACGAACTCGATCGGCGTGGTCGTGCCTTCGATGTCCAGCAGGACGGCGCGAATGCCGGTCAGCGTAATGGGATGTAGCTCGGCCCCAGACAGAGCGGCTGATAGCCCTTGTCGGTCCCGCTGTTCGTGTAGTGCGGCGTCCAGCCGGCCTTGTCCTGAAACAAGCGGATTGCGCGAATGTCGCGGTCGCCGCAAAGATCGAACCAGTGCCAGGTGCCGCGGGGCACGCGAATCAGATCGCCGGCTTCGACTTCGATCGCGATGACCGGGCCGGCTTCCTTCGGGTGGATGTGAAACAGGCCACGGCCCCGGACGATGAACCGCACTTCGTCCTCGTCGTGCCAGTGCTCGGTGCTGAATTTGGCGAGCATCGGCTCGAGGTTGGGCGTCGCCGGCGTGACATCGATGACGTCGGCCGTGACGTAGCCACCCTGCGCTTTCAGCTTCTCGATCTCCGGCGCGTAGGCCGCAAGGACCGCGTCCGGGGGCGCATTCGCGGCCGCGCGTTTCGACAGCGGCCAGCGCTCGTAGTCGATCCCCAGCGTGGCGAGATACTCCGTCACCTCGACCTGATCGGTCAGCGTCCGTTGCTCGGCAGGAATTCTCACGGTTGCCATGTCAGACCTCGCTTTCGTCCCATCGCTTCGAACAAGAACTCCAGGATCTCGATGTGCCGCTTCGCCTCCGCGAGATCCTTGCCCCACGTGTAGAGGCCGTGCCGGCGAATCAGAAAGCCGTGCGCCTCTGGAGCTTTTCGCAACATCGTCTCGATCGCGGGTGCGGCGGCCGCCCAATCCTGGGTGTTTTCGATCACCGGCAGCCGCTCGCGGTGCTCGTGCGTGCGCACACCGCCCAGCCCCTTCAACATCTCATACCCTTCGATCGTCAGGCCGCCATCGCTGGCGCCCTCAGACAGAATCGTGCTCCAAATGGAGTGCGTATGCAACACCGCCCCAGCACTTCGCGCGCGCACGATTGCCAGGTGTAACGTCGTTTCGGCCGACGGCGTCCCCGAGCCGCGGATGACGCGCTGCTGCGCGTCGATCTCGACGATGTCCTTCGGTTCGAGCAGCCCCTTGTCGACGCCGCTCGTCGTAATCGCAAGCGTGAGCGGCTCGGCCTGGACGACGGCGCTGAAGTTCCCGCTCGTACCCAGCGCCCAACCGCGCTCGTAGCAATGCCGTCCGACCTCCGCCAGCGCCTCCGCGAGCTCAGCGAATGTGGCGCTCACCGCAGGAATCGCTCCGCCAACTGTTCGAGGCGCTCATTGCCGGAGGCGCGTGCGTCGGCCAGGATCCGCTCGACGTGCGGGCGCAACTTCGGCTCGCCCCAGCGGTAGCCGGTCGCCAGCTCGGCGCTGTAGGAATCCCCGCTGTTTGCGCCCTCGAGCAGAGCCCAGGCGGCTGCGGCATCGAACCCGGGGTCCGTCCGTGGCGGCAGACTGTAGCGCCGCTCGGGACCTCCAGCGTCCTCTTTGACGAATGCGCGGGACATGGCTTCAGCCGAGCTCGAGCGAGCTCCCGCCGAGACGGACGGGCCAGCGCGGGGTGAACGAGAACCCCTGGACCGTTTCCTCAAACCCGCGCTCGCTGCGCGCGACCGTGGTGATTGGATACCGCCACACCTCGGTGTCGGGCTGAGGGCGAATCGAGACGTCACGCGCCACCGACAGCTCGGGGGCGAACACTGCGTTCGCAGGCGCAGCCGCAGCCCTCCAGGTGTAGGCGACCGACAGGCGGCCCGCCGCATCGAATGTGATCGTCTTTTCCAGATCGCCGCCCTGGAGCACCACGGTGAGGCTGTCACCCTTCTGTGTAACGCGGGCGCTCATCGGCACGCTCGCCCAGGAGCGGATCGGCGTGTACCTGGCGTTCGCGTAGTCCTCGGCAGACAGGTCGCCGGGGAGCAGCCGCTCGACCAGAATCGCACGCGGCTCGAGATCGACCGGCGGCAGCGCGGTGAGTCGAGACGCCTTTTCGATATCATGGATGCTCGCGGTGCCGCCCTGGCCGTGTGCTCCGTCCGCCCGATCTTTCGGAAGCTCGTGATACGATTCGCGCCGGCGGGTGAGCACGTCGGCGAGATTCGTGAGGTCGCTGAACCGCGTGAGCACTTCGACGGCGCCACCACGATGCGGGCTGATCACGGCCGACACTTTGGCCGAGTGGATCCACAGCTCGGGGTAACCGTCGTAATCGATATCCAGCTCCTCGTACGCCAGCGGCTCTCGCTGGCGCAGCGCGTGCTCGGCGATGGCGACCTGGCGCCAGATTTCGTTGCGCAAGTGCGGGAGATAGAGTCCGCCGAAAACGCCGTGCCAGTAGGCGTCGTTGCACTGGGCGCGGCCGATGGCCCGACGTGCCTCTGCGGGATCGCCACGGCTGTGCGACAGCGCGGACAGCGCCATCATCATTTTGTGCATGCGGTTCGACTCTGGGTACTTCACCAGGAAATGGTGCCAGTGTCCGCCCCGCACGAACGACGCTGACGCCTCGAGGTCCTTGGGGCCTAGCTCTTCTTCGAGCCGCGTGAGGTCCTGCTGTGCCCTGGGCGGCAGTGCCCACTTCTCCATTTCCCGGTACGACGCCGTGCCCAGGTAGGCGAGTCCTCCCGACGGGACGGCGCGAAACGCTTCCTGGCCCGTCGTGAGTTTGATCTCACCCGCGGACGTGAGGCTCTCCATCGCCTTGAGGAAGTTGTCGAGCCAACCGGAGCCGTAGACCCAATCCTTGGTTCCCGGCCACCCGCCGAATTTCTCCCCGTCGTCCGCGAGGACAGCGAGACCGTGGCCCTGGGCGCGGAGCTCTCGCAGGTACGACGCGGTTTCTTCCGGTGGGCGAAATGGAATCAGGTAGCGGAGCCGCTCGTCGATGGCGAGCAGTCCCACGCGGTGTCCGTCGGACTCGGTGTGATGCGGGCGGTGCAGCTCCTCGTGGCGGAAACCGCTGACCAGGAAATGGCGGTCGTCGACGAGCGCGTATTCGACGCCCGCCGCGGCGAGATCCGCCGCGAGCTCCGGCTGCCAGACGCGCTCGGTGAGCCATAACCCCGTCGCCTGAACGCCGAAGCGGCGCTGCAAGTACTCGCGCATCCGGCCGATTTGCTCCAGCCGGTCCGGCCGGGGGAGCGAGGCGAGAATCGGCTCATCGAATCCCGCAAGCAACAGCTCCAGCCGGCCGTCCGCGGCGAGCCGGCCAATCATGTCGAGCCAGGCCGTATCGTGGCCCTCGAGCCACTCGAGCAGCGGCCCCGAGACGTGTAGCGTGAGCGGCAGGAAGCCGGCGGCTGTCGTGCGCTCGATGATCGGCCGATACACGTCGCGTACGTGATCGGCCATGACGTGGTCGAAATTCCCAACCGGCTGGTGCAGGTGCAGGCCGAAGACGAACCGCAGGGGTGAGGTCATGACGGCGCCGCCTGGAAAGTGCTGCGAAACAGATCGGCCGCGCTGCCCACGGCGGCATCGTTGCTGCGCGCGTCGCCGAGCTGCTCGATGAACCCTGCTTCGAGCCGGGCGCTCTCGGCGCCGGCGAGCGAGATCGCGTGCGCGGCGTAGCGAAGCACCTGACGGCCCTCGAGGCCGGCGATGTCGTCAAAGAACCAACCGCACGACGACATGGCGCGCAGCACCCCTCGCTCCATTTCGATGAGCCGCGCCGTGTTCTCGTCGCCGCGGACGCGTCCGGTGGCTCCCGCGGCCTCGAGAAACGCTCGCGGTCCGCCGGGCAACCCGCGGCCCTCGCGGTCGTAGATCAAGTGCACCTCGTGCGCGAGCCACTCCACGGCGAAGCGCAGTGGCGTGCGCCACTCCTGCTGCGACGGCCGGTCCGTGTGGACCTTGCAGCCGCAGTTCGAGCGCCACCGCTCGACCCCGTGCGGGCAGCTCCACGATGTTGGCTCGACCAGGTCGACGGTCGCTCTCGGCGGATACTTCGCGAGCGCGGCCGCAAAGTTGGTGACCTCGACCTTGGATTGCTGGAGGCGTTGGATAACGGTGGCGAGTGTTTGATCGGCGCCCTTGTGATGGTGGCCGAAAGTCTCGCCATCGACCGCGATGCTCGTGATCGCGCCGGGTGGCGTGCGTGCGAGTACTGCGGTCAAACGATCGGCGTCAGTGGTGAGCGGGCCGAAGGCGACGTCGTGCGACAACCCGCCGTCGTACACGAAGACAGCGATCGACCGGCCGCCCCTGAGCTCGATGCGGGCCGGCAGGCCGCGCTCGGGCGGCTTGGAGACCTGATGCGGCGCGAGAACCGTAAACTGGATTCCCTCGGCGGCGAGCACGTCCAGTGTCTCACTATCGACCGCGGTTTCCGGAAGCCAAAATCCGGCGGGGGCGTGACGAAAGCGGCGCTTGAAGTCCGCGATCCCCCAGCGCACTTCGGTTTCCTTATCGCGCCGGGTCGCGAGCGGCAGGATGATGTGGTGGTACGGCATCGCGAGCGCGTTGCCGCGCTCGGCTCGGATGACTCCGTTGAACACTGGCCTGGCCTCGCGCTCCAACCAGTCGAGCAGCGTGGGGCCGAAATCGAAGCTCAGGGATTCGTAGACGGGAATGAGCGGCGCGTAGGCTTCCCTCGTGATGCGGGCGTTCCAGTCGTGGTCCGGCGCCGCCGATGGCTCCACATCGACCAGGCCAGTCCAGGGATTCTCACGCGGCGGTTGGTAGAAATGCCCGTGAATGACAACGCTCATGCCAGAACTTCGGCGATGCTGCGCAGGACGTTCGGGAAAACGCTGTCCTGCGCGCCGAGTGCTTCCACGCGCTGCATCGTCGCGTCGTCGATCTTGCCGTTCGCGAGTGCACGCACGAGGTCCTCGGCCTGCCCGCAGTGCTCGTCGAACCGCTGATTGGCGTAGTCTGCCGCTTCGCCGGTGGAGATGATGAACTGCCAGTCGGACGCTTGCGCGAGCAGCATCGATCGCGTCGCCTGCGCGAGCACGGCGCGGGGCTTGGGCCCGCCCTTGAGGGCTTTCGCGGCGACGGCCCAGTACGCTTCCTCGAGTGCCCAGAGCCGCTTCCACGTCCAGGACGTCTGCTCGTTCAGCCACATCGAGAAGTCGCCGTTCTTGCCCCACGAACCCTCGGTGAGCTGGATCGTGGGCCGCGACTTTCCATCGCCGATGTGCTGGCGTGCCGTGACCGGCCGGACGCCGTTCCTGGCGAGCTGGCGATACAGCTGCTCGACAAAGTCCACGCCCTCGAACCACCAGTGGCCGAACAGCTCGGCATCGAACGGCGCGGTGACGACGGGGGGGGGCTGTGGTGCGCGCCCCGGCTTTTCCGCTGCGATGCGTTGCGCCGTTTCGCGCAACACACTCGCGAAATGCTCGGCGTGATTGCGGGCGGAGTTGCTGGCCGCGCCGGGGTCATAACGTTGCTTGCCGCCGAGGTCCACGCCGCTGCCCGTGACGCGCCAGAGCCGCAGGCCGTCGGGCCAGCGGATCTTGTGGAATTCGAGGTACCACTCATCGCCGGGGTAGCCCTGCGCGCGCGACCACACCTGGCTCGACGCTTTGGGGTCGCGCACCAGCGCGAAGAGATCGTGGGCCCGGCGTTTGGCGGATGCGACGCGATACGCGACGTACGGCGTCCGCTCACCGGTGACGGGAATGGCATCGACGTCCGGGTACCCGAGTGCTTCACCGGCGCGCACCAGGTGCGTATCGACGAAGAAGTAGCGATACCCCGCGGCGGCGAGGTGCTCATCGGTCCCGGCGCGATAGGCCTGCGGCCGGGCGCCGGCAGGGCCCCACGGTCCGCCGGGGCGATACGCGCACTCGGGCAGCCAGCAGCCGGTGGGCGCGCGCCCGAACAGCCGCTTGTGCTCCGCGACGCCCACCGCGAGCTGCAGCCGGATGCTCTCGTCCCGCGCGAACAAGGGCAGAAAGCCATGCGTTGCCGCGGACGAAATCAGCTCGATGCGGCCGCGGTCCTCGAACTTGCGGAACGCGCCCACGAGGTCGCCGTCCAGCGAGCGAAACAACGAGAGCAGACGCGTCAACCGCTCGTGCCAGAATCTCGCGATCGGCACGAGCTGCCCGTCTCCTGTCGCGGAGAGGTGCGCGGGGGCGCCGGCAGCGCCTTCGATACGCCGCGCCATGTACGCCTCGAACTCGCTGATAAACGCCGGATGCGCGAGCTGGTTGGCGAGCACGGGCGTGATGCCGAGCGTGATCGGCGCCGCGATCTTCTCACGCTCCAGTGCCTGGAGCGATTCAATCAGCGGCAGGTAGCTGTCGAACGCGGCTTCGCACAGCCACACGCTGCCGTGCGGCCAGCGGCCATGCTGCAGGACGTACGGCAGATGACCGTGGAGCGTGAGCACGAAATCCATCGGGGAGCCTTTAGCGACGGGCGTTCACGCCTCGTCCACCCTTGCCACGGGTGGACCGCTTGCGGGGCGCGCGTTCGCCCTGGTCGGCGGCGGACGTGTCGGGAATGGCGCGAGCCGCCGTCGCGCGGCGATAGACCGCCGCGTACACCTCGGAAGGCTGGCGCCAGGAGAAGTCTTTGCGCATCGCGCCGCGTGCCAGCTCGCTGAACCAGGCGCGATCCTGAAACAGCGTCACGGCGCGTTGCACGGCGTGGTCGAACGCTTCGGGACTGTAGGCATCGTAGAGAATGCCGGTGACGCCGTCTTCGATCGTATCGGCGAGCCCGCCGACGCGACGGGCGACGGGGAGCGCGCCGTACAGCTGCGCGCGCATCTGCGTCAGGCCGCATGGCTCGTACAGCGACGGCATCATGAGGAAGTCGGCGCCCGCGAGCAGATGGTGCTCGAGCGCGTCGGTAAACGCGGTGTTCACGCCGACGCGCTGCGGGAAGCGGGCCGACAGCTCGCGCAGCGCCGTTTCGAACTGGGCTTCACCCGCGCCCAGGAAGATGAATTGCGCGTCGAGCAGTCGCAGCGATTGTGACGCGACGATCTGATCGAGGCCCTTCTGGGCGACGAGCCGCGCGCTCATGCCGAAGAGCGGCACGTCGGCGCGGCGCGGCAGGCCCCACTGTTCCTGGAGCGTCGCCTTGCAGCGTGCCTTGCCCGACATGTCGTCCGCGGTAAAGCGGGCGACGATGTCCGGGTCGTCGGCCGGATTCCATTTGTCGACGTCGATGCCGTTGCGGATCCCCACGAGCCGATCGCCGAGCTGCCGGAAACTGTGCTGCAGGCCGAAGCCGCCGAGGTCCGTCAACAGCTCGAACGCGTGCGTCGGGCTCACCGTGGTGACCATGTCGGCGTACAGCAGGCCACCCTTCAAATAGTTCAGCCGGCCGTACCACTCCATGAAGTCGGGCGACCACATTTCGGCCGGCAAACCGATTTGCTTCAGCACTTCATACGGGTACACGCCCTGGAACCCACCGTTGTGCACGGTCAAGACGCACGGCAGGCGCTGCAGCTCGGGCTCGTCGCGATACACACGGCGCAGGAACACCGGCACGAGGGAGGCATGCCAATCGTGCGCGTGCAGGATGAGGTTGCCTTCGCCGATGCGCCGTGCAATTTCGATCGCGGCTGAGGCGAAGAGCGCAAAGCGGTTCGGATTGTCCGGATAGTCGCCCTTCGCGTCGCCGTAGATGCCCGGCCGGTCAAAGGACGGATTGTGCTCGAGAAACATCGTCTTGGGATAGTTGTCGCCCACCTCGTGCCAGACGCGGACTTCCTCGCGCCGGCCGCCACTCTCGATCGTGAAGGGATCGGACAACGGCTCGAGCTTGCCCGCGTGGGCGCGGGCCTCCCGGTACAGCGGCAGGACGACGTGGCTCTCCGTGCCGGTCTGCGCCTGATAATCGGCGAGGCCCGCGACCGCCTGGCCCAGGCCGCCCGTGCGGGCGTACGGCCACAATTCGGCGGTGAGATGGAGAACCCGGGTCTTCAACGAACCCTCGTCGCTACAGTGGTGGATCGCCCGGGGTTGCTTCGCCGGCAACAGCGGGGACGTAGTAGTCGGTGACGTATGTCTGGAGCATCCGCCGGGTCGTGAAGCGTTCCACCGCGACCGTGAGTGCTCCTTTCATCATATGTACCCACTCCGTCGAGTGCTGGCCAGGGAGCCGGTCGTAATACATCGGAACTACTTTGTTTTCGAGCAGGGCGAAGAGATTCTCCATGTCCTGCTGGTCCGGGTCGCCGTCCCCTGAAGCCAGCGGTATCGCCCAGCCGTTCTCGCCGGTGTAGCCTTCCGCCCACCAGCCATCCAGGGTGCTCAGCTGTGGCACGCCGTTCAACGCCGCCTTCATGCCGCTCGTGCCGCAGGCCTCGAGCGGCACCCGCGGGAGATTGAGCCAGAGATCCACGCCGGCCACCATGCGGTGCGCCAGGTGGAGCTCATAGTCCTCGAGGAACGCGATCCGGCCTTCGAACGTGGGATCCTGCGCCGCCAGGAACACCTGCTGCAGCACGCGTTTGCCAGGATCGTCGGCGGGGTGGGCTTTGCCGGCGAAGATGATCTGCACCGGACGGCTCGGGTCGGTCAACAGGCGCCGCAGCCGTTCGCGGTCGCGGAACAGCAGGTCGGCGCGCTTGTAGGTCGCGAAGCGCCGGGCGAACCCGATGGTGAAAACGGGAGGGGAGAGCAGCGCGCCCGATCCGGCCAGTTTCGTCGGGTCCTTCCATTTGTCCCGCCAGCGGTTGCGGGCCTCTTCGCGGATATAGTGGAACAGCAGCTGGCGCAGGCTTTCGTGCGCGGCCCACAGCCGGTCATCGTCGAGCTCGCGCACGGCCTGGCTGACCGCCGCTGGCTCCGCCTCGAGCTCCCAATCCGAGCCGAGGGATTTCGCCAGCAGTTCGCGCATCGGCCGCGCCATCCAGGTGCCGAGGTGCACGCCGTTCGTCACGTGGCTGATAGGAACATCTGCGGCCGCTCTGTTGGCACCCCACATCCAGCGCCAGATGCGACGCGATTCTTCGCGGTGTCGCAACGACACGGCGTTGACGCGGCCGGCGAGCCGCAACGACAACACCGTCATCTCGTAGCGCTGATCGTCCGCGCTCCGTCCTCCGAGCGCCATGAATTGGGCGCGGGTGAGCCCCATCGTATTCCAGAACGACCCGGCGACTTGCTCGAGCTGCTCGGCGGTAAAGACGTCGTGACCGGCAGCGACCGGCGTGTGCGTCGTAAACACGCTCGTCGTGCGGATCTGCTGCTCCGCCTGCGCGAGCGTGAGCCCCTTTCCCATCAGCTCGCGCATGCGCTCGATGAACATGAACGCGGCGTGTCCCTCGTTTGCATGCCAGGTCTCTGGCTGAATGCCGAGGGCGCGCAACACCCGGACGCCGCCGACGCCCAACACCCACTCCTGACGCAGCCGCCACTCCGGCGCGCCCGTATAGAGGCGCGCCGTGAGCTGGCGGTCGTCTCCGTGGTTGCCGTCGAGGTCGGTGTCGAGCAGGTACACCGGAATCCGTCCCACCATGACACGCCAGGCGCCGACCTGGACCTCGCGCCCCGAGATGGTGACGGCGACCACGCACGGCTTGCCGTCAGCGCCGATGACCCGGACGACGGGATTCACGGTGGGATCGACGGGGTCGTCTGAGTCACGCTGCCAGCCATCGAGCCCGATCAGCTGATCGAAGTATCCGCCGTGGTAGTAGAGTCCGACGCCGATCAGCGGGACGCCGAGGTCCGAGGCTTCCTTGCAATGGTCGCCGGCCAGGACGCCGAGGCCGCCTGAGTAAATCGGCAGGGAGCGATGAAACGCGAATTCAGCGGAGAAGTACGCAATCGGGCGCTGCCGCAGCTCGGGGTAGCGGCCCGCAAACCAGGTCCCGTTCTGCTGCGTGAGCAGCTCGAACCGCCGCACCACACGATCGTACCGCTCGAGCGAGATCGGGTCCTGCGCGTGTTCGGCGAGACGCTGCACGGAGACTTGCCGCAGGAACTGCACGGCATTGTGCCGGGTCGCTTCCCACAGCCGGCGGTCGATGCGATGGAACAGCTCACGGGCGTCGAGCTGCCAGCTCCACCACAGATTCTGGCTGATGTCGGCCAGCTGCCGGATACGTTCCGGGAGTCGAGTGGACGGCGCAGCTGGAGTCGGACGGGACTGGGACGGGGGGGGCGCGGCGGGGGCGGGGGGAGCGCCCATCGGAGACGGCTCAGTTGGTGGCATTGGGTGAGACATATCTAATGAAAGAGATTGTAAGGCTCCAGTCAGGGCCGCAACCTTTTTCTGGTGCGGCGCGTCCAAGGTTGTATCCTAGCCCAAGTGACTATCATGCCGAGCGCCTCCGTCCGTCTCGCCGTGCTCTGCGCCGTCGCGCTTCCTGCTTCCTTAATAGCCCAGAACGTCCACCCCCACACCCCGCCTGAAGTCCGGGCGGTGCAGCTCCGCGAGCCGATCCATCTCGACGGCAAGCTCGACGAGGAGGTGTGGCGGACGGCGCCGGCGGCGACCGGGTTGCGCCAGGCGCAGCCGCACTCCGGCGACTCCGCCACGCAGCGGACCGAGGTCCGGTTCGCGTTCGACGACGCGGCCCTCTACGTCGGCGCGCGGATGTACGACGACTCGGGCGGGCGTGGCGTCCGGACGCGACTCGTGCGACGCGACGCCGACATGAACTCCGATTACTTCGAAGTCATCTTTGATACGTATCACGATCACATCGGACGTCTGTTCTTCCAGGTCAACCCATCGGGCGTGAAGCAGGATGCCAACGGCCTCGGTGGCGGCGGCGATCCGTCGTGGGACCCGGTGTGGGAAGTGCAGACCAATATCGACTCGCTCGGCTGGACCGCCGAAATGCGGATTCCGTTCTCCCAGCTGCGGTACCCGTCGACGGCCGAGGAGCAGACCTGGGGCCTGCAGATCTGGCGCCAGGAAAACCGGCTCAACGAATTGTCGCAGTGGGCATGGTGGCGGTTGGACGAGACCGGCGGCCCGTCCATGTTCGGCCATTTGCAGGGCCTCGTGATTCGGCACCCGCCGGGTCGCGCTGAGGTCGTGCCCTATCTGGTAGGCCGGTCGTCGAACGTGCCGGGCGATCGCAGCGATCCGTACTTCGATCCGCACGCGATGGACGGGCGGGTCGGTGGAGACGCGATGCTGCGTGTCACGTCGAACCTGACGCTCAATGCGACTATCAACCCGGACTTCGGGCAGGTCGAAGTCGACCCCGCGGTCGTGAACCTGTCGGCCTTTGAGACATTTTTCGACGAGAAGCGGCCGTTCTTCGTCGAGGGCGCCGGGTACTTCGGGCTCGGCGGGTTCAGCTGCTTCTTCTGCTCTAACGTGTCGAGTCTCTCGATGCTCGCCACGCGCCGCATCGGCCGCCCGCCGCAAGTCTCGCCCTATCGCAGCGGCCTGGGGACGTCGGTGGCGTACGCCGACGTCCCGGAGAACTCCACGATCCTCGGTGCTGCCAAGCTCACCGGCCGCACCTCCACCGGCTGGTCGATCGGCGCCCTCGACGCGGTGACGAAACGCGAGAACGCGCCGGTGGACTTCACGGACTCGACGCGCGGCCAGTTCGAAGTCGAGCCCGCAACGAATTATTTCGCGGCCCGCGTGGCCAAGGACCTGGCCGGGGGGGCGACGCAGATCAAGGCGATGGCAACGTCGGTGTACCGCGACCTCGGTGATCCCTACCTCCAGGCCCGCCTGTCTCACCATGCCGAGACCTTCGGGGTGTCGAGCGACAGCTGGTGGAGCAAACGGACGTACCGGTTGATGGCGCAGCTGGCGGCGACGCACGTCGAAGGCGACACCGCCGCGATGCGCCGGATCCGCTTCGGCTCCGCCCACTTCTTCCAGCGGCCCGACCGGCCCGACACGGCCGACGCGCGCGCGCCGCGCACGGGCATGGCCGGGCTCGGCGGCTACGCGCGGCTGTCCAAGGAGCAGGGGCATTGGCTGTGGGAGGTCGCGACCAACTTCCGGACGGCGGCGTTCAACAACAACGACATCGCGTTCTTCTCGCGCGCCGATTACTGGTGGATGTCCGCGAACATCTTTCCGCTGTGGACCAAGCCGACCAAGTGGTACCGGCAGCTCTTGTTCATCGCCGGCGGGCAGCAGCAGTACACCTTCGACGGCGATCTGAACGGCCGGCAGAGCCAGGTGTTCGGACAGTGGGAGACGCTGAGCTACTGGAACATCAGCTCGTTCTGGATTCACCGTCCGAGCGTGTTCGACGACCGGCTGACGCGGGGCGGCCCGCTGGTGCGGGTCCCGAGCCTCGATTTCTACTCGCTCAACGTCAACACCGATTCCCGGAAGAAGGTGGTCGGGCAGTTCAACGCGAGCCACAACTGTGACGCCGACGGCAATTGCGGCAACAGCGTGAGCCTCGGGCTCGAGCTGCGGCCGCGCTCCAACGTGACGGTGTCGTTCAATCCGGGAATCGACCACTCCCAGAGCGGATTCCAATTCGTCGGCAGCTATGCCGATCCGAGCGCGGCCAACTTCTACGGTACCCGCTACGTCTTCGCGCACCTCGAGCAGAATTCGATCTCGATGGATACGCGCTTCAACGTCACGTTCTCGCCGACCACGACGCTCGAGCTGTTCCTGCAACCGCTGATCGCCTCGGGGGCCTACAGCAGGTACAATGTGTTCGCCGCCCCCCGCGCCGCCCAGCGGCGCGAATACGGCAGGGATTTCGGCACCGTCACGGTGACGCCGGCCGCCAATCCGGCCAAGGACCCGGCGACCATCACGGTGGACGCGGACACGCTGGGCGGCGGCGCGCCGAGCTACTCGTTCTCCGATCCGACCTTCACGTTCCGGTCGCTGCGCGGCAACGCGGTGCTGCGGTGGGAGTATCACCCGGGCTCGACGCTGTTCCTGGTGTGGACGCGCAGCAGCCAGATCCCGACGCTGCCGCGCGGCAGCATTCAGTTCGGGGACGACGCGAACGCGCTGTTTCAGGGGCCATCGGAGAACATCTTTCTCATCAAGATGACCTACTGGCTGGGATTCTAGGCTCATGGGAACCGGTTATCGTTCTGGTGGTAACTGGTTTTCACGAGGCATGAATGTCTATCCGCGCCGTCAAATCGATTTCTCAGTCGCTGCCCACGCTCGAAGGAGCAGGCGTCAAGCTGCGCCGCGCGTTCGGATTTGGCCGGACCGGCGACTTCGATCCGTTTCTGCTTCTCGACGACTTCCGCAACGAACATCCCGAGGACTACCTCCCGGGCTTTCCGTGGCACCCCCACCGCGGTATCGAGACGATCACGTATGTGCTGAGCGGCAGCGTCCAGCACGGCGACAGTCTTGGCAACAAAGGCAGCATGGGGGCGGGGGACGTGCAGTGGATGACCGCCGGAAGCGGCATCCTGCATCAGGAGATGCCGAAGGGTGACGAGCGCGGCCGCATGCATGGTTTCCAGCTGTGGGCAAACCTGCCGCGCAGCTTGAAGATGACCGATCCGCGCTACCAGGACATTCATGCCACGGAGATCCCCGAGGTCGTGGACGATGACGGCACGCGGGTGCGCGTCGTCGCGGGGGACTTCTGGGGCAAGCGTGGGCCGGTCGAGGGTGTCGCCGCCGATCCCCGCTATCTCGACATGTGGATTCCGCCGCGGGTGCGGAAGACGATTCCGGTGGAGTCGTCGCGGCACGCGTTCGCCTACGTCTTCGAGGGCAGCGGCACATTCCGCGACGCCTCGGCGCCACAAGGCGTTCGGACAGATCGCGTCTCCGCGGGCGGCCGGGATGCGGGCAGTGAGAGCGCGCAGGAGACGGGCAACCGTTCGCTCGTGCTGTTCGATTCGGGCGACGAAGTCACGGTGCAGGCGGGCGAGCAGGGTATGCGGTTCCTGCTCGTGTCAGGGCAGCCGCTGCAGGAGCCCGTGGCCTGGCAGGGGCCGATCGTGATGAATACCAAAGAGGAGCTGCAGACCGCGTACGACGAGTTGCGACGCGGGACGTTTATCAAGCGCTAGCGACTTTCGATTTAGGGCGGTTATCGTTGACGCCCTATGTGGACCTTCCTCCGCCACCGCACGCTGACGCAGTGGATCGTCGTCGCCATGTTCGCCGGCGTGGCGATCGGGGTCTGGTTTCCCGCGTTCGGCGTCTCGCTGCTGCCGATCTCGACCGCATTCATCCGGATCATCAAGTCGATCATCGTGCCGTTGATCTTCGGCACGCTGGTCGTCGGCATCGCGGGGCACGGCGACGACATGAAGCGCGTCGGCCGGCTCGCCCTGAAATCGATCATCTATTTCGAAATCATCACCACCCTGGCCCTCTTTCTCGGCCTACTGACGGTCAATGTCATGAAGCCCGGCGTGGGAGCGGCGCTCGCCACTCCCGCCGCCGGCGCCACACCGCTGGCCAGCGAGCCCGTCACGTTCGCCAGCGTCCTCGAACACATCGTGCCGCAAAGTTTCTTCGACGCGGCGGCGCGGAACGAGATGCTGCAGATCGTGTTTTGGTCCGTACTCTTCGCGATCGGCTTGACTCAGGTGCGCGGCCGCCCGAAGGAGACGATGCTGGCGTTCTGCGAGGGCGTCGCCGAGGTGATGTTCAAGTTTACGGGCATCGTGATGAAGTTCGCGCCGTTCGCCGTGGCCGCGGCACTGGCGGTGACGGTGGGCAAACCGGGGGGCCTCAAAAACCTGCAAAGCCTCGCCCTGGTGGTCGTCACGCTCTACGTCGCCCTCGTCGTCTTCGGGCTGTTCGTGCTGTACCCGGTTGCGCGGATCGCGCGCGTGCCGATCGGCCCGTTCATCAAGGCCGTGCGTGAGCCGGCGCTGATTGCGTTTTCCACCGCCTCGTCCGAGGCGGCACTGCCCAAAGCGATGGAGCGGATGGAAGCGCTCGGCGTGTCGCGCCGCATCGTCGCGTTCGTGATGCCCACCGGATACTCGTTCAATCTCGACGGCAGCACACTGTATCTCTCCGTGGCCCTGATCTTCGTCGCGCAGGCGAGCGGCATCTCGCTCACCCTCGGCCAGCAGCTGCTCATGATGCTCACGCTGATGTTGACGAGCAAAGGCGTCGCCGGCGTGCCGCGGGCCTCGCTCGTGATTCTCATGGGTACGGTGGCGTCGTTCAATCTGCCCTCCGAGGCCGCGATCGCGTTGATCGGTGTGGATGTGCTCATGGACATGGCGCGTACCACGGTGAACCTCATCGGCAACTGCCTGGCGACGGTCGTGATGGCGCGCTGGGAAGGTGAGTACGACGAGTCGAAGGCCACGGCGTAGGTTCTATCCGTGGCCGATGAGATCCCGCCTGACCTAGCCGCCGCGGTCGCCGACCGCTACACGCTGCGCCGCGTCCTCGGACGCGGCGGCATGGCGACCGTCTATCTCGCGGACGACAAGAAGCACTACCGGGCCGTCGCGCTGAAAGTGCTGCTGCCCGGCCTCGCCGCGTTCCTCGGCGTCGAGCGCTTTCTGAAAGAGATCCAGATCGCCGCCCGCCTCCAGCATCCGCACATCCTGACACTGCACGATTCGGGCGAAGCGGGCGGCTTCCTGTATTACGTCATGCCGTATATCGAGGGCGCTTCGTTGCGGCAACAGCTCGAAGGGCCGCCGCGGCGCGCCCTGTCGCAACAGCAGGCGCTGGCGATCGCCGAACCGGTCGCGGACGCGCTGTCATACGCGCATCGCATGGGCGTGCTGCACCGCGACATCAAACCGGAGAACATCCTGTTCTCGCAGGGGCATCCGATCGTCGCCGATTTCGGGATCGCGAAGGCCGTGAGCACCGCGGGCGGCGCGAATCTCACCCGTACGGGATTCCCGGTGGGCACGCCCGGTTACATGAGTCCCGAACAGGCGGCGGGGTTGACCGAGCTCGATGAGCGCACCGATGTCTATAGTCTCGCGGTCGTCGTGTACGAGATGCTGGTGGGCGACGTCCCGGGGCGCTGGCCGACCGAGGACGCGGTGCGCGCGGGTCGCTTCCTCGAGGCCTCGGCGAGTCATCGGACCAAGCTCACGGGTCTCGGCTCCAAAGTCGAAGGCGCGCTGGTACGGGGACTGGCGATCCGTCACGACCAGCGCACCGCGACGACCTCGGCACTCATGGATGAGCTGGTACGCGGCGGATCGGGCCCGCGCCGGCGCTACGACAAAGATGAGGTTCAGGAGATCGTCAAACGCGCCACGGAACTGGAAGCGAACAAGACCGCCTCCGGCGCGATGACGATCGGCGGTGTACAGGCGCTCGCGGACGAAGTGGGCGTCGCGCCGGAGCTGGTCCGCGCCGCGGCGGAGTCGATTCAGGCGCCCTACGTCGCCCCCGGTGCATTGGCCCCGAACCGCACAAACAACTGGGTCGCCGGGCCGACCGAGCTGTTCTACGAGCGCGTGATCGAAGGCGAGCTACCCGAGCACGAGTATCCGACCATTGTGGAAGAGATCCGCCGCGTGCTGCGCAACGCCGGGCAGGTGAGCCAGTTCGGCCGCTCGTTCTCGTGGATCGCGGCGCGGGGGCAAGCCATCCGCCGCGACCTGGAGATCTCGGTCTCGGTTCGTCGCGGTCAGACGCGCATCACCATTCAGGAGAACATGGGTCAACTGATGGGCGCGGTGTTCGGCGGGATCGGTGGTGGCATGGGGGGCGGTGGGATGGGCCCGATCATCGGCGTCGGTGTGGGGGCGCTACATCTCGTCGGTGCTGCGGTCGTGACCGTCATTCCCGTTTGGCTGGGGATTACGTACCTCACGGCTCGGACGGTCTACCGGCGGGTCTCGATGCGGCGCAAACGCGAGCTCGAAGAGCTCATCAATCGTCTGGCCGCGCTGACGGGAGAATTAGTGGAGGCCCCGCACCGGCTCAACCCCTAGAAGGTGACGCGCCACTCCAGCCGGGCGTGGTGCGGATCGACGAGAAATCGGGGAGGGCCGAGGCCGAAGATGCGCCAGCGGCCCTCGATCACGTTTGCCGCCGTGATGCCCACCGTCGCGCCGGCGAGAACATCGGACAACCAGTGCTTCTGATCGTTGAGGCGTGACCAGGCGGTCCCTGTCGCGCCGGCGTACAAGAGCGCGGTCGCCCAGGGGCGGTGGATCTCCGCCGAGAGCGACGTCGCGAGCGCGAACGCCATGGTTGCATGGCCCGAGGGGAAAGCGTCGTGATTGGTGAACGGGCGAAAGACATACGGATCGGTAGTGGTATCGGGACGGAACCGGCCGGTGATTTCTTTCAGCGCTCCAGTGGTCAGGCCGGCTGCCACGACGGAGGCCAGCACTCGGCCACCGCGCCGCGTGAGCTCCGGGCGACCGCTGATGACGCCGGCCGCCAGAATGCCGCCGCTCACGCCGAAGATGAGTACCGGTTCGCCGCCGTACTTGAAGACCCGCGCGACCCTGTCGCTGCCGGGCGAACGCTGGTCCTGCGTCCAATTGTCGACACGACGGTCGAGCGCGCTGGCCACGCCGACCGTGCCGACGACGAGCGCCGCTTCCCACCAGCGGATGTTGTGCGCTTGGGCGGAAACGCCCCGGGGGAGGGCCAGCGCCAGCTGGCAGGCGAGCGCGGTTAGGGCGTAGCGCGTTCTGTGGCCTCGACGTCGATCGTGATGCGGACCTCGTCCCCGACGATCTGCGCGCCTTCCATGAAGCCGTTCCGGGTGATGCCGTAGTCCTGGCGCTTGATGGTCGTGGTCGCTGAGAAGGCCGTCCGGCGGCCCCGGGCCGTCGTCAGCACACCGCCGATATCGGCGTCGAGCACCACGGGGTGGGTGACGCCTCGCATCGTGAGGTCGCCGCTGATGCGCAGCTTATCGGGTGCGACCTTCTCCACGCGTTTACTGACGAACGTGATCTCGGGAAAGCTGTCGACGGCGAGGTAGTTTTGGCGGAGATCGGTGTCGCGGCGGTCGTTCCCGGTCGTGACGCTGGCCGTCTGAATGTGGGCCGTAACGCTCGCGGCTTCCGGTTTGCTCGGATCGTAGTTCAGGTCAATCGTCCACTGCCCGAACGTGCCGTTCACCCAGGTGATACCGAGGTGCCGGACGCGGAACGCGATGGCGCTGTGCGGCGGATCGGCGGACCAGCGATTGGTTGCCTGTTGCGACGTTTGCCCGGCCAGCGAGATCGCAGCAGGCACGAGCAGGGCGAGGATTAAGGTTGATCGAGTCATGTCCCTAAGATAACGCGGCGAAGAGCCCGACGACGGCAATGATCACCCCGAGCGCGATCTTCACCGCCGCGCCCGCGGCGCGTCCGACGACGGCTCCCCAACCGGCGCGAGTTGCAACGCCGGCATGGCGCGAGTAGGTGTACTCGAACAGCGCCGCGCCGATGAACGAGCCGAGAAACGCGCCGATCACGCTGCCGATGACGGCGACAGGAACGCCGATCACCGCGCCGATGAGCCCACCGATCAATGCGCCCCAACCGGAGCGCGAGGATCCGCCGTAGCGTTTGGCGTAGCGGAACCCGATCCAGTTCTCGATGATCTCGCCGAGGAATGCGAGTGCGAGAACGATCGCAATCGTCGCGACGCCCACGGTGCGAAAGCCGGTGAGCCAGCCATAGGAGAGAATGCCGACCACCATGACCCACAACCCGGGCAGGCCGAGCGGGATCATCGCGAGGCCGGCGAGGCTCAGTCCAATGAGCAGCGCGAGCGCGAGCGCGGTCATGACTTCGTGGCCACGTTGAGATGCGCCCAGATCACACGCGAGTAGCGAAACACGATGGGGATGCAAAGCACGTGAACAGCCACTACGCAGGCGACCGCCCAGACGATTCCGATGCGAGGCACGAGCAAGAGCTGCGCCAGGAGTCCGAGAACCGCGAGATACGAAACACCGAGTACCCAGCTCACGTACATGGCGCCTTGGAAGAATCCCTGCTCACGCTCGAAACGATGTCCGCAGACGGGGCATGTGGGATTCATGCGCAGGCGACTGGCAAACATTTTCCCCTTGAGGCACACGGGGCAGCGCTGTGTGACGATGGCGCGCAGGCGAGGTGATATTGGCATATATTTCGGGTCAGTCAATCTTAACGAACCCCTGCTCGATCCGGTGAAGCGCTGATCCTTCTCGCGGTCCTCCTCCAAATCGCTGTCCCCCCGCCGCGCGGGTTCGTCAACGATTTCGCGGGCGTCCTCGATGCGCCGTCGGTCCAGCATATGGAGGCGGTGATCGCGGAAGTCCGGGAGAAGACGCGCGGCGAGATCGCCGTCGTGACGCTCGCCGATATCGGTGACCGCGCCGCGAGCGACGTGGCAGTCCAGATCGGCCGCGAGTGGGGCGTCGGCGCCAGGGGCGAGGCGGGGGACCGCGCGAAGAACCTCGGCGTCGTCGTGCTGCTCGTGCCGCGGCAGAATCACCGTCCGGGAACCGGCGACGTCTTCATTGCCGTCGGCCGCGGTGCCGAGGGATTCCTCACCGACGCGCGCTCCGGCAGGATCCGCGACGCCATGCTGCCATCCCTCGCCGCGGAGGACTATGGCAAAGGCCTGGCGCTCGGCGTCGATCTCATCGCGCAAGGGTTCGCGCAGGAGTTTGGCGTAACGCTGACCGGCCCATCGGGCGCGGTCGGGCCGGAATTGCCCGAGCAACCCGGCGGGCAGATCCCGATCGGCTGGATAATCGCGTTCGTCATCTTTCTCATGGTCGTGACGCGGGGCCGGATTCTCTGGTGGGTCCTGTGGGGACTGAGCCAGAGTCGTGGCGGTGGAGGGCGGGGGGGCTGGGGTGGTGGGGGTGGTGGAGGATTCGGTGGGTTCGGAGGCGGAGGCGGCTTTTCGGGCGGTGGAGCGGGAGGAAAATTCTGACATGGCGCGCATGACGGTCGAAAACTTCGCGACGCGAGTCGGAGAGGCCCTGGAAGCGCGGCTCGTGGCGCTGGTGCTGTACGGCTCTGCGGCACGGGAGCAGGGCGGGGAGCCCCAGGCCATGAACACGCTGCTCATCGTGGATCGCGTTGATGTCGATGTGCTCGCCCGGCTCGGTGCGCCGGTCCAGGACTGGGTCAAGGCCAACCATCCACCGCCGCTCGTGTTCGCGGATCAAGAGTGGCGTGATTCCGCGGACGCGTTCGCGATCGAACATGAGGACATTCGTGAATCGCACCGCGTGCTGGCCGGGCGAAACCCGTGGACCGGCCTCAGCGTTCGGCGTGAGGACGTGCGCCGCCAGCTCGAGCACGAGCTGATCGGCAAGCTGGTGCACCTGCGACAAGCGTACGTGGCCGACTGGAACCGCCCCAAACGCCTGGCCGACGTGGTCGGCGGGACGCGCGCCGGTTTTCTGACGATGGTGCGCGCGGTGCTGCGGCTCGCCGGCCGCACGCCGTCCGCCGACTCCGCCGCTCTGTTGCGTGACGCGGCTGCGCTGATAGGATTCGCCTCCGATGGACTGACCGAGCCGGCCGCGTATCTCGACGCGGTGACGCGCACGGCGGAGTACGTGAACCGTATGGAAAGGAACCCTTCGTGAACGCGCATCGATTGGGGGCCGCTCTTGCCCTTCCGCTCGTGCTCAGCCTCGCGGCCGGGTGCGGGTACAACACGATTCAAACGATGGACGAGAAGGTGAACGCCGCCGAATCGCAGATCAAAGTGCAGCTGCAGCGGCGTGCCGATCTGGTTCCGAATCTGGTCGAGACGGTCAAGGGATACGCCAAGCAAGAGCAGACGATTTTCATCCAGGTCGCCGAGGCGCGTTCCAAGCTCGCGGGCGCGGTCCAGAGTGGCGATCTGCAACAGATGGCGGCGGCCAACGCCGCGCTCACCGCGCCGCTCGGCCGGTTGATCGCGATCGCGGAGAATTATCCGCAGCTCAAGTCGAACGAGAACTTCCGCGCCTTACAGGATCAGCTCGAGGGCACCGAGAACCGCATCGCGGTCGCGCGTCAGGACTACAACGACACGGTGAACGCGTACAACGCCTACATCCGGCGCTTTCCGCAGGTGCTGACGGCCAAAGTGTTGGGCAAGAAACCGCGGGCGTACTTCGAGCTGCAGACGCCCGCCGCCGCGGATGCGCCCAAGGTCGACTTCTCCCACTGACGGTGCGTTAGCGGACGAACTTGCGGCGGTCGCCTTTCGGCGGCGTCTTCTTGTGCGCGTGCGCCGCGATCTGCAGGCGGCTGTGCAGCGCGAGCTTCTCGAGGATGTTGTGCACGTGGCTCTTCACCGTGTACGTCGCGATGTTGAGCCGCTGCGCGATTTCCTTGTTGCTGAGCCCTTCGCCAATGAGATCGGTGATCTGCTGCTCCCGCTTCGTCATCCGCACCGACGCCATCATCGGCGTGTTGCGCAGCACCGAGGCCTGCTTGGCGATGTGAGAGAGCAGGGTCCCCGTCAGCGCCGGCGGGACGACGTCGCCGCCGTTGGCGACCTGGCGGATCGTATTGACGAGGTCCTCGAACGCGGCGTCCTTCGCGACGAACCCGTTGGCGCCCCGCTTGATGAAATCGATCACATCCTCTTCTTCGGGCTGCATGTCCATCATGATGATGCGGGCATGCGGCGCGGCCTCCTTGATGCTTTCGACGAGGCGCTGGCTTCGATTCCGCCCGAGCGCGGCATCGACGAGGACGACATGCGGCTTGGTCTCCTGGAGCCGCTGGAGCGCGCTCGTTCCGCCCTCGGCGGACGCCACGACCTTGAATTCGTTTTGTGAGTCGAGCATCCCCGCGAGACCATCACGCAGCAGGCGATTGTCCTCGATTACCAGGATCTGGATTTTCTTGCTCATGGCACCGACGGCACTCGTTCCGGGATAGGATTAAGTAAATAGGTTGGCAAATCCCCCCGGGATTAGTCAAGATGATGAGCCGAATTTGCGTCTCATCCTTTGGGATGAGATCGCCAAACGGCCATCTAATCCCCCCGCGCCCCCAAAAACGCGGCGCCCCCGATTGGGGGGCGCCGTGATGCCTGCGGATACCTGGCGCGTCTACAACTTCACGACGTTCTGCGCCGCCGGGCCCTTCTGCGCCTCGACGATCTCGAACTCGACGCGCTGGCCTTCGGTCAGCGACTTGAAGCCCTCTCCCTGAATCGCGGTGTGATGGACGAAGCAATCCTTGCCGCCGTTTTCGGGCGTGATGAATCCAAAGCCCTTGGCGTCGTTGAACCACTTCACGGTACCCGTGATACGTGCCATCTGTTCGTTGCTCCTGGCTTTGCGTTACGAGGTAGCCCTTCGATCGCTCGAAGCATCATAAGGGGGCAGAATGATGTCAATGGTGGTGCGCGGTTGAACGAACGCGCATCCGGGTGCAACTTACTCGCCCTATGCGTCCCTCATCGCTCCTGCTGCTCGGTGCCGTGCTGACTGTGGCGTGCAAGCCGCACCGTCCGGGAAACACGCCGCCGGTGCGACCGCCGCGCGACAGCACGCGCGTCACGCAGCGGCAACCGGTCGTCGTGCGCGATACGGCGCTGGAACAGCGCGCGGCGCGGCTCGAGCTCAGAGTGCTCGAGCAGGAAGCACAGGTGGACGAGCTGCAGAGCCGGCTCGACGACGCCCGCCGCGAGGTCGTGCGGGCCATGGCGAAACTGCAATCGCTGGCGACACGAGCCGAAGCCGCATCAGGGATGGCGGAAGCCGAGATTGCATTACAGGCGCTGCGCGGGACGAACGGCAACAATGCACCGGCCTCGCCGGAGTACGCGCAGGGGAGTCGACTGCTGCAGCTCGCCACGACCGAATTCGATCAGCAGAACTACGCCGGCGCGCTGTACCTTGCGACCGAAGCGAAGAACGCGGCCGCGGCCGGGCAGGGGCGCGCAGCCGGCGACGATCGCCAAACCACGCGCAAGGGCGAGGTGCCGTTCGCGCTGCCGCTCCGGCTGCAAACGACGGGGCGCGCGAATGTGCGGGACGGGCCGGGGTCCGGGTTCAAAGTCCTGTTCACCCTGGAGGCCGGCGTGCCGGTCGTCGCGTATTCCTACGTGGATCAGTGGGTGCGGATCAAAGACGATTCCGACCGGAGCGGCTGGATCCATCAGACGCTAATAGACCGGCGGCAGTAACCGCGACTATTTCGCCGGCACCTTCGACCGCGCCGCCGCCACGACTTGATTGCCCCCGCCGCGTTTTGCCAGGTAGAGCGCGGCGTCCGCCTCCGCGATGAGCTGGTCGGGATTGTCGCCGTGCATCGGAAATGCCGACACGCCCAGACTCAACGTAATCTTGCCCTCGGGTAGTTTCTCGCTCGCGATTTTCTTGCGGAGCCGCTCGGCGAATTGCGTCGCCCCATCGAGCTCCGTTTCCGGCATCATGATGAGGAATTCTTCGCCGCCGTAGCGTGCCACGAAGTCCACGTCACGGCTCGCTTCCCGCATGATCGCGGCCACGCGCTTGAGCGCCACGTCGCCGGCCGGATGGCCGAATTCGTCGTTGTACTGCTTGAACAGATCCAGGTCGGCCATGACGACGGAGAAGCGGTGATGCAGCCGCCGGGACCGGCGCACCTCATTGTCGAGCACTTCCATCATCCGCAACCGGTTGTACAAGCCCGTCAACGCGTCGGTCGCCGACAGGCGCTCGAGCTCGGCGCGGCTTTCGCGCAGCCGCGCGACCATGTCGTTGAAGACCTCGGTCAAAAAGCCGACTTCGCCACCGGTCGTGACAGGCAGCCCGACGTCGAGATCGCCCTTGGCGACCTTTCCCGCCGCCTGGGTCAGGCGGTTGACCGGACTCACAATCAGCAGGCTCAACAGGTACGCGAGGGCGCCCAGGACCGCGAGCAGCAGCGTCACGATGCCCAGCGTGACGTTGCGAAGCTTGGCCACCTGTCGGAACGCTTCGGTCGCGGGGATCTCCGAGACGACCACCCAGTTCAGCGCGGGTACGACGCGCACACTGCCCACCACGCGATCGCCGCCGAAGCTGCCGAACTGGATCGCGCGCCCTTCCCGCGCGAGCAGCCAGTTCGTGGCGTCACGCGAGAAACCTTGCCGCATCAGCTCGCGCGAACTGCCGCGCGAGCTGATGATGATCCGGCCGGTGCGGGTCATGAGATAGATCTGCCCCGAATCGCCGGGCACGAAGCGCCCCAGCGTGTCGGCCACTGCGCGCAGGTTGACGCGCGCCGCCAGGGCGCCGAGCAGGTGCGTCCCGCCCGCGCCCCGGCCGGCGCGCCGCGCCGACTCGATCGGGACGGACACCAACATCTCCGCATGCGCGCCCGCCGAGTCCCAGTACGGCGCGCCAGGGGACCAGTCGTTCTTGACGAGGTCGGCCGCCCAGTCGGCCGGCAGCGGCACTGGCCGCGCATGCGCGGCGCTCGTCGCCACGAGGTGACCGTGATGATCGAGGACGAGCAGCTCGGAGTAGTCGGGAAAACGGTCGCGGACGGAGTTCAGATAGTCGGTGAGCCGCTTATGGTAGATCCCGGAACGGACGGGCTCGCCGTTCACCAGCGGAATGCGCTCGAGGTTCTCCGTGACTTCATACGAGATCGAAAACACGCGCAAGTCGTAGCGCAGCTCTTTGGACCAGAGATCGACTTCGCGGAGCAGCTGGGCGGTCACGCCGAGGAGCTCTTCGGAGGCCTTGGCCTGGAGCGCGCGCTTGTTTTCGATGTAGGAAATCCAGACCGTCGTCAGCGACGGCAACAATGTCGCGACGACGGCGAACATCAGCATCTTGGTGCGGATGCTGGTGAAGCGGAAAAAGCGCAGGAAACTTAGAACGGATCTCCTCCCGGGCTGCCACAAGATTCATGCGGGGCAGCTTCTCGCAAGCCTCCCTGGTCACGGCGTGATCTAGCGCAGAGGGAAAGGCCGCCTCAAACTAGGATGTCCCCTCCGGAGAGTCCAATGTCTGAGGCCTTTAGTCGGCGTTCCTTCCTTCATTATGGTGCTAGCGCGGTTGCCGGGTCGGTCATGGTCAGGCGCCTACCCTTGGCTACCGATTTCGAGCTGGAAGAGGCGACCGTCGCGCAGCTGCAAGACGCCATGCGCACCGGCTCGCGCACCTCCCATTCGATCTGCGCAGCCTACCTGGCCCGCATCGCCGAGCTCGACCCCAAGCTCCACTCGGTGATCGAAACGAATCCCGACGCCCTTGCCGTCGCTGACCGGCTCGATGCGGAGCGCAAGGCAAACCGCGTGCGCGGTCCGCTGCACGGCATCCCCGTGTTGATCAAGGACAACGTCGCCACCGCGGATCGGATGATGACGACCGCCGGATCCCTCGCGCTCGCCGGCGCGCCGGCGCCGCGAGACGCCGCGCTGGTGGCGCGGCTCAGAGCCGCGGGTGCGGTGATCATCGGCAAGACCAATCTCTCGGAGTGGGCGAATTTCCGGTCGAGCCACTCCGTCTCGGGCTGGAGCGGCCGGGGCGGCCAGTGCCGGAATCCCTATGCCATCGACCGCAACCCATGCGGCTCGAGCTCCGGCACCGGGGCCGCCATTGCGTCGAGTTTCGCGGCGGTGGGCGTCGGCACTGAGACCGACGGCTCCATCGTCTGCCCGTCGGGCGCCAACTCGCTCGTCGGTCTGAAGCCCACGCTGGGCCTGGTGAGCCGTGCCGGGGTCATCCCGATCGCGCACAGCCAGGACACGGCGGGGCCGATGTGCCGGACGGTCACGGACGCGGCGATCCTGCTCGGTGCACTCGCCGGTGCTGACCCGGCGGATCCGGCGACCGCTGCTGCCCCTCCGAGTGTTCCCGACTACACCAAAGCGCTCGATCCCAATGGCCTGAAAGGCGCGCGCATCGGCGTCGCCCGGGCCGCCTTCGGCTCACCGGAAGGCGACCGCATCGTCAATGCGGCGCTCGAGGTGCTCAAGGCGCAGGGCGCGATCCTCGTCGATCCGGTCGACATTCCGCACGTGAAGGATTACGGCGACCAGGAATTCACCGTCCTCTTGTACGAGTTCAAGACCGACCTGAACACGTACCTCGCGGGACTGGGCACCACCAGCCGCATGAAAACGCTGGCCGACGTGATCGCCTTCAACGAGGCGAACAAGCAGACGGAAATGCCGTACTTCGGTCAGGAAACCTTTACGCAGGCGCAGGAGAAAGGCCCGCTCAGCGACGACGCCTATATCGAGGCGCTCGCGCACTGTCGCCGCCTGTCGCGCGCGGAAGGCGTGGATGTGGCATTCGCCAAAGACAAGCTCGACGCGATTGTGGCGCCGACCGGCGGCCCGGCCTGGCTGATCGATTGGGTCAACGGCGACTGCTTCAGTGGGGGCGGCAACTCGAGCATTGCGGCGGTGGCCGGCTACCCCACGATCACCGTTCCGGCGGGCTATTCCTTCGGTCTGCCGGTGGGGATGTCGCTCATCGGAAAGCCGTGGACGGAGGCGCTGTTGCTCAAGCTGGCGTACGCCTACGAGCAGGCCGCGAAACCGCGCCGGCCCCCCAAGTTTCTCGCGACGGCGGATTTGAGCAGACGCTGATCAGCGGAGCGGGGCGCCCGCGGCGGTCCAGCGGCCGAGGAGCTCCCGCTCCGCTTCGGTGATGCCGGTCTTGTTCCCGAGCGGCATGGTCCTGGTCTCGACCGCTCGCGCGCGAATGCGGTCGGCGAGGCGCACGATGCTCTCCGGCGTGTCGAAGGTGACACCGCCGGGCGCCGGTCCCATGGTCCGATCGGTCTGATACTGCGAGTGACACGGTTGGCAGCGCTGCGCGATCACGAGCCGCACCGCCCCGAATGACGGTACGGCATCGGCGCGTGCTGACGCCCGCGGGGTCGAAACCATCATCGCTCCGCCTAACGCCAGCGCGGCCGGCAGGAGCGCCCAGCGGGCCCGGGCTCCGCGCCCAATCATCGCGTGGCGTACTGCTGCGCCCGCGACGAACAGCAGGAGCAACACGAGCCAGTTGCGCGCGCCCGCGTAGGTTGCCGGGAAATGATTCGACAGCATGATGAAGAGCAGGGGGAACGTGATGTAGCTGTTGTGGACTGACCGCTGCTTGGCGCGCTCGCCGAGGGTGAAATCGGCAGGCCGGCCTGCCCGCGTCGCGTCCAGCATCTGCTGCTGGGCGGGAAGAATTCGCTCCCAGACATTCGCGACCATGATCGTGCCAAGCAGCGCGCCGATGTGCATGAAGGCGGCGCGGCCGGAGAGCAGGCGGCACATCACGACGGTGATCGCGGTCAGGAGCGTGAGCGAGATGGCGGAGGCGATCGCGGGCCGGCGGGCCAGGGGCGAGCGCCACAAGCCGTCGTAAATCGGCCAGGCGAGCACGATCGACCCGATGCCCAGCGCGGTGGCAGCGCCCCGGCCGATCGCGGAGACGGTGGGATCGAGCAGGTAGGCACTGCCCAGGTAGAAGACGAGAATGAGGAGGGCGATTCCCGAAATCCACGTCAGCATCGCTTCCCATTTGAACCAGTGCAGCACCGGCGGCACTTCTCCGGGCCCTGGACGGCGCTTCTCGACCTGATAGAACCCGCCGCTGTGGACCATCCAGAGGTCACCCTCGACCCCGGGCTTTTCGTGTGCAGGTTTGGTCAACGCGCGGTCCAGCCAGATGAAATAGAAGGAGCTGCCGATCCAGGCGATGCCCGCTATGAAATGCCCCCACCGCAGCAACAGATTCGCCCAATCGCCGAGCCAGCTGGTCATGGGGGCGTAATTTCACCGTGAAACCGTGCCGGGCCAGCCCCCGTCAAGCTAGGCGGACCGCCAGTATCCTTACCTCCCGGAGCCGCCTCATGAAGCCTGCGCTCGTGCTCGCCGCTGTCGCTTCCTGTCTTCCCCTGATCAGCTGTAGCAAAGCAGACGCCAATGACGGCTCGAGCCGGCCCTACAAGGTCGGTGTCGTCGATCGCGGCGAGATTCGCGTGATCGTCGAAGAGACCGGCGTCGTGTCTCCCGAGCGCAGCATCGTCGTCAAATCACCCATTTCCGGCGTCGTGCAACAGCTTTACGTGCGCGAAGGCGATCACGTGCAGACCGGGCAGGTGCTCGCGCGCATCATGCCCGACATCGCCCAGGCGAACAGCCTGGCGCAGCTGCGCAGCGAGATCGCGCGGGCGCGGATTGCGCGGGACAACACGAAGCGCGACTTCGATCGGGGCCAGTCCCTGTCGGCGATCGGCGGCATTACGCAGGCCGACCTCGACGTGCGACGGGTGGCGTACGAGCAGGCGGAGAACCAGTGGCGCACGGCGGAGGATCAGCTGCAGCTCGTAGAGCGCTCCGGCGTGACCGCGGGCGATTCGACGGGCTCGACGGTGCAGTGGGCGCGCATCACCGCGCCCGCCGCGGGCGTGATCATCGGCCGCGGTGTCGAAGCAGGCGAGACGGTGGTGGGCGGGACCAGTGCGTTCGGTGGGGGCACCGAGCTCTTCACCATGGCCGATCTCTCGACGCTGCTCGTGAAAGCGGCGATCAACGAAGTCGACATCGGCAAAGTACAGAAAGGCGACCACGTCGCGCTGACCGTCGACGCATTTCCCGGCGACACGGCGCAGGGCGTCGTGCGTCTCGTGCCGCCTGCGGCCCGCTTGCAGGACCGCGTGCGGGTGTTCGACGTGGAGATCGTGGTCACCGGCGGCGCCAACGTGCTCCGGCCCGGCATGACGGCGAACGTGCGGATCTCCGGCCCCGTGCGCACCGGGACGGTGCGGGTGCCCGTAGAAGCGGTCCTATTAAAGGAAGGGAAGCCGGTCGTCTACAAGCTGGGCGGCAGCGGACCCCAGCCCGTGCCCGTGACGCTCGGCCTCTCCGATCTCTATTACGTCGAAATCGTGAACGGCCTCGCCGCGGGCGACTCGATCGCGTTGGAGGACCCCGCGGCCGCGCTGGAGCGGGCCCGGAACCCCGCGCGGCGGCGCTGATGACCGCGCTGATTGAGGCACGCGACCTCGCCAAGACGTACCGGTTGGGGCAGGTCGATGTGCAGGCGCTCCGAGGCGTGGATGCCGAGGTCGCCGCCGGCGAGTTCATCGCGATCACCGGACCATCGGGGTCCGGCAAGAGCACGCTGATGCACATCCTCGGCTGCCTCGACTCTCCGACATCCGGCAGCTACCGGCTGGACGGCGAAGACGTCGGCACGCTGTCCGGCAAGCGACTCGCGCACGTCCGCAATCGCAAGGTCGGCTTCGTGTTCCAAACCTTCAACTTGATGCCCAGGCTCACGGTCGAAGAGAACGTGGCGTTGCCGCTCAAGTACCGCGGCGGCGTGCCGCGCGCGACGCGGCGGGCGCGCGCGCTGACGCTGCTCGAGCGGCTGGGTCTCGCGGACCGCGTCGGTCACCGCCCGGACGAGCTGTCGGGCGGCGAGCGCCAGCGCGTCGCGATCGCCCGCGCGCTCGTCGGCGAGCCCGCGATCCTAATGGCCGATGAGCCGACGGGGAATCTCGATTCGCAGGCCGGCAGTGAAGTGCTGAAGACATTCGCCGAGCTGCATGCGGCGGGGCATACGATCGTGTTGGTGACGCACGACCCGGGCGTGGCGGCGCGCGCCCAGCGCGTGATCCAGATGAGCGACGGACGCGTGGTGTGAATCTCATCGAGTCGCTGCTCACCGGACTCGACGAAGCGCGCCGCCACTGGGGTCAGACGCTGTTGTCGCTGCTCGGTCTGATCCTGGGGACGGCGAGCATCGTCACAGTCCTGGCGCTGTTCGGCGGCCAGACGGCGCTGACGGAGCAGTTTCTCAGCGAGGTCGGCGGGCGCGGCACGATCATCGTATCGGACCGTGAACCCTCCGCGCATCCCGGTGCGCGCGAGCTGGCGTCCAAGCGGCTGACGTTCCATGACGCGCAGTACTTGCGCGACCGCGCGACCTCGCTGACCGCGGTGAGTCCGGGATGGGCGCAGCAGCTTTCTTATCGCGTGGGCAATACCAGCTTCACGGGTCAGGTCATCGGCACGGTTCCAGCGTACATGGCCATCAACGACATCAAACCGCTCGTCGGCCGATATCTGAGTGATCTCGACGTGCAACACGAGGCGCGCGTGGCCGTGCTGGGCTGGAAGTACGCCGATTCACTGTACGGCCGCGCCACGGCGGCGCTCGGCCAGATCGTGAGCATCGGCGAGAAGAGCTATCGCGTCGTCGGCGTGCTGGAGCGGGAGGAGTTCTACTTTGCCGCGTGGGAGAACAACGCGCTCGAGTACCGCAACGAGCGCGCGTACATCCCGATCTCCACCGCGATCACGCAATACAGTGCGACCGACCATCTCGATTTCCTCACGCTCAAGGCACGCCCGGCCATCGGCGGCGCGGGGGCACAGGAGCAGGTGCGCAGTCTGCTCTTCGCGCGGCACGGAGTCGAGGATTTCGACATCCGGTCGTCTGGCCAGGGCGCCGGGCAGCAGGCGGGTCAGTTTCTGCTGCTCTTCAACTTCATCTTCCTGGTCGTCGGGGTCGTCTCGCTCGTGACCGGCGGCATCGTGATCGCGAATATCCTGCTCGCCTCGGTCGTCGAGCGCGTGCGCGAATTCGGGACCCGCATGGCGCTCGGCGCGACGGCAGGCGGCATCTTCGCTCACGTGCTCGCCGAGGTTTTGGTCGTCACGCTGATCGGCGGTCTGCTGGGCCTGGGCCTCGGGGCCGGGCTCACCGGCATCGTCGCCAAGGTGATGCAGATGCCCGCCGTCGTCAGCCCCTTCATCGCGACCGTGTCGCTCACCACCGCGGTGAGCGTGGGCCTCGTCGCCGGCCTCTTCCCGGCGCTGCGTGCGTCGCGGCTCGCGCCCGTCGAGGCGCTGCGCTATGCGTGACTGGCTCGAGCTGATCGGCGACGCATTGCGCGAGATCCGCGGGCACAAGCTGCGCTCGCTCCTGACGCTGTCGGGCATCGTGTTCGGCGCGGCCTCCGTCGTGTCGATGACGTCACTGGCCGCCGCCATGAAGACGCTTGTGTACGACGACCTCATCTCCATGGGGATGTCGCGCAGTTTCTTCATCAACGATCAGGGGCCGCGCTCGGACGCGAAGGGGGCGGCCGCGTTGCGCCACACGGGAATGCGCATGACCGACCTCGAGGCGCTGCGTGCCCTTCCCGGTGTGGCGAGTGTGCAGGGCCGCAACTGGGGGGATGAGCAGGTCGTCAACGCGCCCGCGGACCGCCGGCGAGTGCGCATCGACGGTGTGGATGCCGGCTATCTCGAGCTGCGCAACTGGCGAATTGTCGCCGGGCGCAGCATCCGGCCGCTCGACGTTGAGAATCGCGCGCGGGTGGCGGTGATCGGGGAAGAGATGTCCCACAATCTCTTCGGGAATGCAGACCCGGTCGGGAAGACGATCACGATCGACGGCGTGCGGTTCGGCGTGATCGGTCTCGTCGCGCCGATCGAGTTCGACATCATTCCCGCCGACTTCAGCTTTGTGGGCCGGCGCATCTACATCCCCTACACCTACATGACGCGCTACGCCAAGGGCGAAGGGCGTTTGGATCAGGCCCTCGTCACCGCGAGCGGCGCGGCCGACTTCGGTGACGTGCTGCGACGCGGCTCGGCGCTCGTCCGGCAGCGCCACGGCGGGACCGAGGATTTCACGATCGACAACCAGGCCGCCGAAGTGCTTTCGAATCTGGCCATGGCGGACAACATCCTCGGCGGGTGGAATGCGGTGATGTTCACGATTGCCGGGGTGACGCTGGTCGTGGGCGGCATCGGGTTGTTCAGCGTGCTCCTCATTTCCGTGCGGGAGCGAGTGCACGAGATCGGTATCCGTAAGGCATTGGGCGCGGACGATGGCGCGATCGTTCGACTGTTTCTGGCCGAATCGTTGACCCTCGCGTTCCTCGGCGCGGTGCTCGGTATCGGGGGCGGCGCGGGGCTGACCGTGATCACCGAGCTGATCGGCAAGCAGTTCGGCAAACCATTCGTCATTCCCGTGAGCATCCCCGGGGTGATCCTCGCCGTGATTTTCGCGCTGATCGTGGGACTGTTGTTCGGTTGGTATCCCGCACGCCGCGCCGCCCGGCTCGACCCGATAGAGGCTATCTCCGGTGCGTAGGCTGTGTAATTTTTAGGCCATGCTTGCGCTCCTCGTGTCACTCCTGACACCGCCGGCGGACACCGTCAGCGGCCGCGTCATCGACAACGCCGGGCAACCCGTTCCGCAGGCCATCGTCGAAATCACGCAGCTGGGGACGAGCGTCACGGCGGGCGCCGACGGCGCCTTCCGGCTCTCGCTCGAGCCGGGGCGCTACACCCTCGCGGTGCGGCGTCATGGCTTCGCGCCGGTCGTGCGCGAGATCGTCGTGGGTGCGGGACACCCCGCGCTCGAGATCGCCCTGACGCCGAGCGCTTTCCAGCTCGAGCCTGTAACGGTGACCGCGACTCGGCAGGCGCTGGCACCCGAGAGCTCGCCCTTGCCCGCGAGCGCCCTCGCCGGCGACGCGCTGCGCGAGGCACAGGGCGTTTCCCTCGCGCATGTCGTCGCGGCGCTGCCGGGCGTCAACGCGATCACCACAGGCTCCCAGATCGGGAAGCCGGTGATTCGGGGATTCTCGGGCCCGCGTGTCCTGGTGCTCGAGAACGGCAGCCGGCTCGAGGACTACTCGTGGAGTGACGAGGATGGCCCGTCGGTCGAGACCGCGTTCGTCCGTCGTGTGGAGCTGATTCGCGGACCGGCGAGCGTGCTGTACGGTTCCGATGCGCTCGGTGGAGTCATCAACGTGATCCCCGACGAGCTGCCCGATGCGGCGGGCGGGCCGGGGTTCATGCGCACCGGCTTCACGCTGTCGGCGGCGAGCAACAACATCGAGGTCGGTGCCGGCGCGCGCGTCGAGGGGGCGCGCGGCAACTTCGGCTGGCGGGTCAACGCGATCGGACGCGGGTCAGGCAACCTCCATACACCGGCCGGAGAGCTCGACAACACAGGGTTTGGGGCCTTCAACGGAGAAGGCGCTGCCGGCTGGCGCTGGTCTTCGGGTAGCAGCCTGGGCTTCCGCGTGGTCCATTACGGCGGCGAGTTCAAGCTGCTCGAAGCCAACGCGCCGCCTGGAGAGACCGGTGGTCCTGAGCGCAAAGCCGGGGACGAGCGCCTCCAGATCACCGGCCAGCGGCCGTTCGGCGATTGGCGACTGGAAGCCAAGGCCCAGGTCCAACGGCACTCGCTGATCGAAGTCGCGGACGACACGTCCGGTACCGAGTCCGAGCAGTTCAATCTCCAGCTCCAGACCGGATCACTCGATCTGCTGCTGCATCACGGCGGCACCACGTTCGGCATCACGACAGTGGGCCAGAAGAACGACGCGACCGGCCGCGAGCCGATCGTGCCAAACGCGAACATTGTGTCGGGCGCCGCATTTGCGTTCGAGCAGTGGACTCCCGCTGCCGGCCGGTTCACGCTCCTCGCGGGGCTCCGCGCGGATGCGCGCCGTCTCAGTGCCGAGCGCAACGACTCCCTTGGCGTTGCGGCGCAGGATCGCAACTCCCAGGCGTGGTCCGGAAACGCAGGTGTGGTGTTCACACCCAAGCCGGGTGGCGGGCTGTCGCTCAGCTTGAATGTGGGCCGCGCCTGGCGCGCGCCGACGTTGTTCGAGCTGTTCGCGAACGGACCGCATATCGGCGAGGCGCGCTACGAGCTGGGCGATTCGACGATGAAGCCGGAGGCGAGCCGCGGCGTGGACTTCGGCATTCGCTGGAACGGTCCCCGCGTGCGGCTGGGATTCGCCGCGTACCACAACCGCTTGTCCAACTACATCTACATCACGCCGACGGCGGTGTTCATCGATTCGCTGCGCGTTTACCAGTACGGCCAGGCGGAAGCCGAGATGCTGGGTGGCGAGGCGTCGCTCGAAGCAGAGATCGGAAACGGCCTCGTGGCGCGCGGCAGAGTGGAAGGTGTCCGGGGCACAAACCTGGCGTCACACGAGCCGCTGCCGCTGCTCCCGCCGGTACGCGGGACGGTGGGTTTCGGGTGGCGAGATCGATTCAACGTGGATGTGGATGCCTACGCCCGTCCCAAGCGGCTCAACCCGCTCGACATTCCGACCGCGGGCTATGCGCTGGTCCACCTCGGCGGCGGGTCGGACGTGCGGCTGTTCGGCCGGGCGATGCGCCTCGACATCTCGCTGCGCAACGCGCTGAACCAGCGCTACAAGAGTTTCCTGAGCCGCTACAAGGAATTTGCGTTCGATCCGGGACGGAGTCTGATCGTCCGGCTGTCGAGCGGACTCGACTAGCGCGTTACCCCGGCTGCAGACGTTGCGTCGTCCAGAATCGACCAGATCCGGTCGACCCACTGGCGGTGCTCGGGTTTCATCAGGACTGAGCGCAAACAGACGATCGTGTCGCGGTCACGCTGCATGTCCTGCACGTCGATCAGGTCGACCGGCAGCGTCGCGAGCGCGAGGTGGAGCTGGCGCTCGGCCGCCGCGTGGAACACGCGTTGTGACAGCGTGGAGGCGTCGCTGACGCGCTTCGCGCGCGGCGCCCACACGAGAATGTCGAGCGCCGGCGCTGTGCCGGTGACGAACCGCCCGTCTTTGCGCAGTCGATCGTAGAGCTCCAACGCGGCCGCGCGCCCGCTTTCCAATCCCTTCGCGAACTCACCGCCCGGCTCGAGCGGAAACAGCCGCTGCGTCGCCCACAGCGCGACGGCCGCGGCGCCGGGACGCGAGCACTCGAGGCTGATCTCGCCGAGGTGCAGCTCGGTAGAGGTGAAGTACGTGTAGGGCGAGTCGTGGCGATACAGGCGTCCAACCGAGGGGTCGTGGAAGATCACGCAGCCGCACCCGTACGGCTGCAGTCCGTGCTTGTGCGGGTCGATGACGATCGACGCGGCTTCGCGCATGCATGCAAACGCGAGCTTCGTTTCTTCGGTCAGATTGTCGGCGAGAATGAAGTAGCCGCCGTAGGCAGCGTCCGCATGAATCCGGAAATCAAAGCGGCGCCGGAGATCGACGATGGCTGGGAGCGGATCGACCGCGCCGGTTGCGGTGGTGCCCATGGTGGCGACCACGGTGCCGACGCCGCCCGCGGCGAGCCGGCGCTCGAGCGCCTGGACGTCCATGCATCCGGTCCGGTCGCAGGGAATCGTCTCGAACGGCAGGCCGAGCACCCCGGCGATGCGTTGGTGCGTGTAGTGCGCCTGTGTCGAAGCGAGAATGGTCTTTCCCGGATGCAGCTGACCGGCGATCCATAGCGCCTCGAGGTTCGCCATCGTGCCGCCGCTCGAGAGGTGGCCGAGGTGCGTGTCCCCCCCCGCCCCCCAGCCGACCATGCGAGCGAGCGCGGCGACGGCTTCTTTCTCCATCGCGGAGCTGGCGCGTCCCCCGTCCAGCGCATGGTTGTTCGGGTTGATGCGCAACGCCAGCTCGTAGGCGAGCCGGGCAACGGGATGCGGGGGCTTCAGCATCTGGCCGGCGTACAGTGGGTGGAAGTAGGGGTAGTTGTCGTGCAGGCGGTCAGCGACTTCCAGGAGCACTTCCGAGACGCGCTGACCGTCGGACTCCGAGACCGGAAACGCTTCATCGATACCGGGAAGATCGGAGAAGAGCGACCGCAGCCGCTGTAGCGCAGTCTCGAGGGGGTGAAGGGAAGCCATCTGAGTGGAGTGAAGTAAACCTACCCCGGGACGCCGCGCCAAACGTCATAATCCGTCTTGCAGGGGCGAGCGTTTTGCCGCTACAATCCCGGCATGGCGGGATCCCCGAAACGCCTGGCGTTGTACGTCGCTCTCACCGCTGCGGCGTTTGATGCCTGTGACTCCGGGACGGGGCCTGCAGGTTTTCCGCAGCCCGAGTTGACCGCCCTGTCACCCGACTCGATTGCGCTTGGTTCATTTGCGCCGCCGCTGACCGTCCTCGGGACTGGGTTTCTCGCCTCGAGCCGCATTGTCGTCGACGGCAACCCCCGTCCGACGTCGTACGTCAACTCCACCACCCTGCAAACGCTCCTCACTGACGCCGACGCGGCCATTCCGGGCGTGTTGTCGGTGATGGTTGTGAGCGATTCGCCCGCGGTCGGGACGTCGCAGCCGTTGCCGCTCACCATCTATGAGGGGGCCCCGACGATTCTGGGGTTGCAGCCGAGCTCCGCCGTTGCGGGTCAATCGAGTCTGGTCCTCGCCGTGCAGGGCCGGCGATTCCGTTCCGGAGCGGTGATTCGTTGGGATGGCGTTGACCGACCCACCACATACGCAACACAAGCACAGTTAACGACCGTACTCGGCGCGGCGGACCTGGCGACCGCGGGAGCGCACACGGTCGAAGTGCGCCAAGGCTCCACGGTGGTCGACACGAGCTTCCCGTTCACTGTGCTGAACTCTCGACCAAGCGTCCAAGCGATCACGCCGCCCTTTACCGCAGCGGGTCAGGTCAACGTCACCCTCACTGTCGACGGCACCGGATTCGTCCCGGGCGCCGTTGCGCGCTGGAATGGCGCGCCGCGGGTGACGACGTTCATATCGTCCGCGCGCTTGACCGTCGCGCTGCGCGACTCCGATCTCACGAACGCCGGCTCGGCCGCCATCACCGTCTCGAACCCCGATCCGGCACAAGGGCCGTCCGCCGTCGTCCCATACGCCATTCATGTCGCCGGATGGCACAACCTGGCGATGGACGTCGGGGACGTGATTTGGGATCCTGTGCGTGGCGTGCTGTATGCGTCGGTGCTCGACACCGATTCGAAATTCCCGAATCGAGTCGTCGCGGTAGACCCGATGAGCGGTCAGGTGCTGGGGTCGCTCGTCGTCGGCAGTAACCCGAAACGTCTCGCCATCTCCGACGACGCCAGCGTCCTGTACGTGGGATTGGACGGCGCGGCGTCGATCCGTCCGATCGATCTCGCGACGTTTACGGCGCGCCCGGCGTTCGCGGTCGGCGTCTACCAGACGTCCGGCAAGATTCTGTATGCCGACGACATCGAGGTCCGGCCGGGCCATCCGGGAACGATCGCGGTGACGTTGTACGCGCACGGCGACTGGACCGGCGAGGGCCCGATCGCCGAGGTCATGATCTTCGATCAGGGGGTTGCGCGAAGGCTCAGCACCTGGAGCGGAAACATGATCGAGTTCACGTCGCCGGACACGCTCTATGGCGTGGGATCGGGTGGGTACGCGCGGATCGGCGTGATCCAGCTCGCACTCACCGACAGCGGCGCGGTGCAGGTCCGGAGCGTGTCTGATCTATTCGGTATCGACGGCGGCGATTTCGACTACGGCAATGGAACGATTTTTACCGCCGGTGGTGGCGTGATCGATCTGCCGGAAGTCACCGCGAGGGCGCCGCTGGCCCTCGGCGGCAATGTCGCCGTCGATGCGAGCACGCGGCGGGTGTTTTACATGCTGGACACGACCCTCACCGTGATCGACGCACCCACGTTGCAGCTCATCGGCACCGAGGTCGCGCATGGCATGGCGCCGGTCGGTCAATCGTATTACGACCCCAAGCCGCTGATTCGCTGGGGCGTCGACGGCGTCGCGTATCGGACCTACGGCCACCTGGTGATCTTCCGCACCAGCCTCGCGGTGCCATGAAACACGCCGCGCGCGCCGCATTGCTGTGTCTTCTGCTCTCCTGTGGCGATCCTACCGGTCCGGACTCGGCGCGCCTCGCATTGGAGAGCGTTACGCCAGGGTCGATCCCCAGCGGCTCCCTCCCAACGACCGTGATCCTCTCGGGCCGTGGTTTCGTCGCGGAATCGCGAGTGCGTTTCGACGGCGTCGAACGGGCCGCGACGGTGATCGATGGGACGGAAATTCGCACTGAGCTTGCTGCCACAGAGCTGGCCGTCTCTCGCACGATCGTCGTCAGCGTGATCAACCCTGGCGATGAGCTGTCGAACCGCATCACGTTGCGGGTGACGAATCCCGTTCCGGTCCTCGACGCCGTCGTGCCGGCTGATGTGCTCGCCGGTGACTCCGCGCAGACATTTGTCGTGCAGGGACGCGCGTTTCGGCCCAACTCGACCGTCCTCTGGAACGGTGTGGCACGGCCAACGCGATTCATCTCCACGCAGCAGCTCGACGTAGATGTGACGAAGGAAGACCTGGCGGTCGCGGCGCGCGTTCGGCTCGCGGTTCGAAATCCGGGGCCGGAAGGGGGCATGGCTGAGATCGAGTTCCTCGTCAAGAATCTGAAGCCCCGCATTCTCTCCATCTCGCCGGACTCGGTCTACCAGGATCTGCCGGTCACGGTCGTCGTCACGGGGGAGAACTTCGTGCCGGGTGTCGGCATCCGGTGGAATGGGGCGACACACGTCGCCTCCTATATCGGCCCGGACCGTCTGTCCTTCGACCTGTCTGCCGCTGATCGGGCAACGGTCGGTGCGGCGACGCTGGCCGTCGTGAACCCGGAACCGGCGGTGGCCGCATCCGACGACACGACATTTCTGGTGCGTCCTCCGACGCAGCGGTTGGTCGACCTGATCGCCTGGGATCTCGCCTGGGATCCCACGCGCGCGCTGCTCTACGCCTCGGTCGCATCGAACGATCTCCGGTTTCCGAACTCGATCGCAGCCATCGATCCGGTCACGGGCGACGTCGTATCACACCTGAACGTCGGTTTCGAGCCACGACAGATTGCGATTACGGACGACGCGTCGTTTCTCTACGTCGCAATCGACGGCAACTCACAAGTGGCGCGGGTCGATCTCGCCTCCTTCACGCGTGACCTGGTTTTCGGACTCGGCGAGGGTGAATGGGGCACGTTCTACGTGGGGGATCTCGCGCCGCTGCCCGGGAGGCCACATTCGGTTGCGGTGGCGCGAAGGAACGAGGAGGTGCGTCCCCATCGTGAAGGCATCGCGGTGTTCGATGACGACATTCAGCGGCCGCTGGCGATCGGGCGCTACGACGGCGGGGGCAACCGAATTGAATTCGGCACGCCGACGACGCTGTACGGCTTCAACAACGAGGACACGGGGTTCCAGGTGTATCGGATGCAGGTTTCCGATTCGGGGCTGGTGGTGCTCGATGAACGCGAAGGGCTGGTCGACACGCGCACCGGGGGGATCGGTGATGCGTTCGGCGCCGACCTGCGGTCGGGAGGTGGCTGGATTTGTTCGAGCCTCGGCACGGTCATAGACGCCGCCACCGGTTTGCTTGCCGCCACCACAGGCATCATGAGTCTGTGCCTGCCCGATGAGGATGGATCGCGGATCTACTTCTTCACGCACGCCAAGCTCTACGCGGTCAGCACCGCCACGTGGACCCTGTTCGGCACGAAGGATATGAGTGCGCTGCCGCAGTCTTGGTTCGGCGTCACGCGGTGGGGCCCTGACGGATTCGCCTACGTGGGACCGACGCAGGTCGTGATTTTTCGAAGCGACTTGATTACGCGACCGCTAGTACCTTAACGCGTTGAGATTCTTCGCGGCGTTGTACGGGAGCGGCAACAGCCGCAGCTCGTTGCCGAGGACGTATGCCAGCGACCGGCCATCGGGCGTGGCGGCGGCGAAGAAGCGGCGAGGGTAGTCCAACGCCGGCGCCGTATAGAGATTCGTGAGCTGTTCGTCCAGGCCGGTGAGGGGGTTCATGCGCCACGCCACGTACGCCGCTGCTCGGCAAATCCCCGAGATCGGCTCCAAGTCGTTGCAGTTCTCCATCCACACCACGACGTCACCGGAGGGCAGCGCTGTTCCCCCCGTCGTGACGCGCGTCCCACCGTGATCGTCGGGGATGACGAATGATTCACCGATGCCCGTCTGCGGGTTGTAGCGAACGAGGTGCGGCGGGCCGCCGTAGACGAGGAACCACACCCCCGTCGTATTCCAGCCGAGGGGAATCGGCGCGAAAAAATGTCGCTCCGGGAACAGCGCGGAATCGTCCAGGGCCGTGATGGAGCCGTCCTGGAGGCTCAGGATGGCGAAGCCTGGTTCGGGGTCCAAACGCTCGACCAGCATCTTGTTTCCGTCGGGAGAAATCAGGGGACCGACCGTCGGTCCGTACGCGCCGGTGCGGTAGACGGTCCGGGCGTCCGTCGCGAGGTCGATCATGCCGACCGAGTCGTTGAACACGCTCTGGCCTGGAAAGTTGTAGAGCAGCCGGCTGCGGTCAGGCGTAGTGGTAAACCAGCCCCCCGCGCTCGCGAGAGGAACATCGTCGTCGGCCGTGACCAGTCGCAGCGTGAACCCCAGGGAATCGAAGTGCATGTACGCCAGGCCGTGGGTGGTGGCACGCGGCGGCACGGCGCCCGGCCGCCGCGCACCGGCGGCGCCGTAGGCACCCGAAGCGACCACCACGCGCGTTGCCCGCGTCGTCACGTTGACGGCGAGGATCCGATCTGGGACCGGCCGGAGCCCGGTCTGGCTGTAGCCGCTGTCGTAGTAGAAGACCTCGCGCCCGTCGGCGGACCAGTCGAGCGCTAGCGATCCGGCTGCGAGGAGGGTGCCTTCGGCGAGATCGGGGCCGACGGCGTCGGTGCACGCGGTGAGAACGCCTAGGAGGAGAAGCTGCGGTACGCGCATCGAGAATCCTCGGCGAGAGGGTCGCCTGAAGGATTCCCAAGGTGCGTCAAGGAGGCGTCAAGGCCCCCCCATCACCCCTAAGTACTGCCGGTCCCACGCCGCGGGAATGCTTTCGCGCGGCGAGTACGGTCCGGGCGCGTACACGCGGGAGCTGATGCCGAGCTGGCTCTGTTCGCAGATGTGCCAGTCCTGCCGGTTGGTGCGATCCCAGAACTCTTCGGCGTCCTGAATGTTGTAGCCCGGCGCGGCCGGCGCGTCGGGATGGACCATCCACTCGCACACGACCCGCGACTCCTTCGCCGCCACGGGCCAGACCGTGTAGAAGACCGCGTAGTCGGGATGCAGGCTCAGCATCATCGTCGGGAACAGTGCGTAGTAGAACGCGCGGTGCTTGTCGTCCGCCGGCAGCGTGCCGAGCGGCAGCGCGCAAGCGCGGCCCGTCATCGTCGCGCTCTCGTTCGGCGCCTTGATCTCCATGTAGCCGCCGAGGAACGGGCCCTCGATCAGGTCGTTGGCGCCGCTCGTGTACGGCAGCTTGGTCGACAGCTCGGGGTGAATCGTGGGGCAGTGCAGGCACTCGTTGTAGTTCTGCAGGATCAGCTTCCAGTTCGCCTTCACGCCGTATTCGATGCGCCGCACGGTCTGAAGCAGCGGCAGGTTGTAGCGCGAAAACCGTCCCGCGAGCGGCGCGAACCACTGTGTGGCGGGCTTCGCCTGGGGATCGAGATTCACAAACAGGAATCCTTCCCATTCCGCGAGCGCGACGGTGTGCAGCGGATAGGCCTTCTTATCGAAGCCTTCCACCTCGTTCATGTGCGGCGCGCCGATCAGACGGCCGTCGAGCGCGTACGTCCACGCGTGATACGGGCACTGGATCGTCTCGGAGAGCCGGCCCTTGGACGCTTCGCAGAGGCGCGTGCCGCGATGGCGACAGACGTTGTAATACGCGTGACGCTCACCGGACTGATCCCGCAGCACGATGATGCTCTCGCCGCCGACTTGTACAACGAAGTAATCGCCCGGCGCCGCGAAACTCGCATCTCGTCCGACGCAAATCCAGCTGCACCCGAAAATCCGCTCCGCTTCGGCGGCAAATACTTCCGGATCGTTGTAGTAGCGGCCGGGCAGCGTGCGGGCGCCCTGCTGGTAACTCTCGACGGTCTTGAGAAAGCTCATAGGATCTCGCGTGCCGCGTTGCGCCCCGCCGCCCCGGGGATGCCACCGCCGGGATGCGTGCCCGAGCCACACAGATACAACCCCTCGATCGGTGTGCGGTAGCGGCTCCAACCCGGCACGGGACGCATGAACAGAATCTGGTCGAGAGTGAGCTCTCCATGGTAGAGGCTCTCCGTCGCCGCTCGGAGCGCCAGCTGGCTGGGCTGGACCTTGAGGAGTCGAGCGACGGTGCTGGAGAGGTCCGCCCCGCCGGAGGCCACATACTGCACGTGCACCTCCAGCCTGCCGTCCGTGCGCTGCACTTCGACGTACGGGGCGCTCGAATCCTTGCCGTACTTGGCGTCGTCATACGCCCGCTCCAGATAGTCGAGCGAGGGAGCGATGCAGAACGTCGAGTACGCCGGCGATTGCTCGAGCGCGAGTGTGCCACGGGCGACAATGCCGCGTGCCCTGATGTTGCTGACCGCGCGGGCGAAGTCCGGATAGAGCTCGATCGCGAGCGGCAGCAGAGTGGCGCGCGGCGGGGCGCTCGACACGACGAGCGGTGCCTGGATCGTCTCTCCGCTCTTCTCGAGCACCACTCCGGTGGCCTTTCCGTTCTTCGCCAAGACCCTCGCACGCGCGCCGCGCCGAATCTCGACGCCGGAGACCTTGGACAGTGCTTGCGTGACGTTCGAACGCGCCGGGCGGAAGACTCCCGCCGCACAGCCGGCATGATGATGCAGAAAGTTGAACGCCGTTCCGCCGGCGCGCGGTCCCTGCTTCAGGTGCCAGACGCCCAGCGCGCCGAGCAATCCCTTCAGCACGTCGCTCTCGAACCAGTCGTCGAGCAGTTCGGCGATCGACATCGGCAGGATTCGCGCGAGGTCGATGACAGTCTGTTTGCCGCGGCGGCGAACGTACAAGCCGAGTCCAGCGATACGCGCGAGCTCGCGCACGTCGGTCGACTCGATGTCGGGCGGGGGCACGAGATAGAGTCGCTCCAGCACGCTCGCGAGGGTACGCATCCGCTGGCAGAAGTCCGGCCACTTCGCGGCGTCGGCGGGACTGATGCGCCGGATCGCCTCGGTCGATCTCGCGATGTCGCGCGAGAGCTCGAGCGTCCCGCCGCCATCGAGCGGCACGGTGATCCACGGGTCCGGCTCTTCAATCCGCAGGCCCCCAGCCCCCAGGCCCAAGTCCTTAATCACCGCAGTCGGCACCCAGCCGATGTCGGCCGAGAGATCGGCGGTCTCGTGCTGCTCGACGACGACGACGCGTTTCCCTGCCCGCGCGAGATAGTGGGCCGTCGTGAGGCCGTTGGCCCCGGCGCCGATTACGATCGCGTCGTAACTCACGCGCCGTCTTTCAGGATGCGCATCGCGGCCAGACGGCCGGACGCGCCCATGATCCCACCGCCTGGGTGCGTCCCTGAGCCGGCCTGATAGAAGTGTCGAACCGGCGTCGCGAACTTGGCCCACCCCGGGGCGGGGCGCAGAAAGAACAGCTGATGCAGCGCCAGCTCGCCCGCGAAGATGTTGCCTTCGGACAGGCCGGTAATCCGCTCGATGTCGAGCGGCGTAATGACCTGCCGGTGCAGGATCTTCGACTTGAACCCCGGCGCGAAGGTCTCGACCGTGTTCACGACGGCGTCGCCGAATGCCTCGCGCTTCGCGTCGGTCCAGCCGCCATTGAGGTTGTACGGCGCGTACTGTACGAAGATCGACATGACGTGCTTGCCGGGCGGCGCCATTCCGGGATCGATCATGGACGGGAAGACGATGTCCATGTACGGGCGGCGCGAGAACTCGCCGTACTTCGCGTCGTCGTAGGCGCGCTCGACGTAGTCGAGGCTCGGGCTGATCGAGAATGCGCCGCGGTGCTGCCGGCCGATACCCGGCATGCACGTAAAGCTCGGCAGCGAATCGAGCGCGAGGTTCACCTTGCCTGACGAGCCGCGGAATTTGAAACGCTTGATGTCCTGAACGAATTCAGACGGTAAGTCGTTGGTCTCGAGCAGCTGGAGGAACGTGCGCCGGGGGTCGAGACTCGACACGACGGTCTTCGCCCGCAGCTCATCGCCGTTTTCCAGCACGACGCCCGTGGCGCGGCCGTTCTTGACCAGCACCTTCGACACGCCGGCGTCGCATCTGATCTCGGCCCCGAACGAGCGGGCGGCGGACGCGATCGATTCGCTGACCGCGCCCGTGCCGCCTTTCGCGAATCCCCACGCCCTGAACACCCCGTCCAGCTCCCCCATGTAATGATGAAGGAGCACGTATGCCGTTCCGGGAGAGCGCGGCCCCAGGAACGTGCCGATGATGCCACTGGCCGACTTGGTGGCCTTCAAGACGTCGGTCTCGAACCATTCGTCGAGAAAGTCGGCCGAGCTCATCGTCATCAGTTTGACGAGCGCGTGCAGTCGCTCGGCGCCCAGGCCGCGGAAATGTTTGCCGAGCTTGAGGAGCGCGAAGAGATCGCCGGGTGCGAACGACGTGGGGTCGGGCGGCACCATGCTCAGGATCGGCTTCACCGCTTGCGCCATGAAATGCATCAGCCGCCCGTACTCGTCGTACGCCTCGGCGTCGCGCGGCGAATGGCGGTACAGCTCGCGGCGCGTTTCGTCGTGATCGCCCCAGGCGGCGAGGTAGTCGCCGTTTTCCATCGGCGTCACGGTGCTCTCGAGCGGCAGGATGTGCAGCCCATGCCGCGGCAGGTCGAGATCGCGAATGATCTCGGGCCGCAGCAAGCTGACGACGTAGGAGAACATCGTGAACTTGAAGCCCGGGAAAATCTCTTCGGTGACGGCGGCGCCGCCGACGCGCGGCCGGCGCTCGAGCACGAGCACCGACCTCCCGGCACGCGCGAGATACGCCGCCGTGACGAGGCCGTTGTGGCCGCCGCCGATGACGATCGCGTCGTACTGCTTCACGCGCGTTTCCGTTCGGGATTGAAGAAGGGCAGCGGCGTCACGAACGCCTTGGCCTGCTTGCGGCGATGCTCCACGGTGACCTCCATGCGGACTTCCGTCCCGGGAGCGTGCTCGGATCCGAGATGCGCGAGTGCCATGTAGCGTTTGAGCAGCGGCGACCAGCCACCGCTCGTCGCGTAGCCGAGCTGCTTGCGGCCGCTCGGCTCGTAGATCGGGACGCTCATCCGCCACGCCTGGCTCGGCAGCCGCGGCGGGAGCCCGACGTCGGCGTACAGCTGCTCCAATGAATCCCAATCGACCGTCAGACCGGTGAACTGCCAGGAGGGACCGCGGCGTCGCTCGGCGTCGAGGGCCGCCTGGCCGTTGTACCGTGCCTTGTCGGTCGCCACCGTCCAGCCGAGTCCGAGCTCGAGCGGCGACGACTTCTGCGCCTCGATCAGCGCATGCCGCGAGGAGAAGTAATCGACCTCGATCAGGAGCAGGCCGGCCTCGATGCGTGCGACGTCGAGCGCCAGCATTCCCGCCGGCGTGATGCCGTACGGCGTGCCCGTCTCGACGATCGCGTCCCACAGCGGCACCGCCTGGGCTGAGTCGACCCAGACCTCGTAGCCGAGGTCGCCGGTGTAACCGGTGCGCGAGATCGTGACGGGGATGCCGCGAATCTTGGCGCTGGTCAGCCGGAAGTATTTGAGTCCACTGAGGTCCTGCCCGGCGGCGATCTGGAGAATCGCGCGCGAGCTGGGTCCCTGGAGCGACAGGGCGGCGGTGGTCTCGGAGACGTCCTGCACCTGCACATCGAGCCCCGACGAGTTGAGATGTAGCCAGCGCAGCGTCGGGTCTGCTGAGGTCATGCGGAACGTCTGCTCACCGAGGACGGAGATGGTGCCGTCATCGATCTGCTTTCCTTCGTCGTCGCACCATGGCGTGTACAGCACCTGGCCGACTTTCGCCTTGGCGACGTTCCGCGTCACGACGTGATCGAGCAGGCGCACCGCGTCCTTGCCGGTCACGAGGTACTTGTAGAGCGGCGAGACGTCGAACAGCGCGGCGGAGTTGCGGATCGCGTGATACTCGCGCTCGTGTGACAGCTCGTAGGAGCTGGCGACGACGTAGCCGGCCCAGCGCCGCCAGGCTTGTCCTTCGGATAACGGGCCCGTGCGGGGATGAAACGGCGTGGTCCGCAGGCTCACGTGCTAACCGCAGTCTCGGCGGGCGCGAAAACGACGAGGACCTGCAGCTCCGCAGTGATCGAATGGAAGTGATGTTCGACGCCGGCCGGCACGAACACCGCCGAGCCGGGCGCCACAGCGTGATCCTCGGTCCCGACGCGAATGGCGCCACGGCCTCCCACCACGTAGTACAGCTCGTCCTCGCGGTGCGGCTGCTGCTTGTCGGGCTCACCGGGCTGCAGCACGTACAATCCCGCCGACATCGCGGGTACGTGGATCAGCTCGAAGTAGTTGTGGCCGGCGGGGCGTTCGGCGAACAGCCGGGGCAGCTCGAAGTTGTCCATTATCGGGCGCGAAATCTAACTTTGCTTAGATGCGCGTGCACCTCGTCGAAATCCACGATCTGCCGTCCTGTCCACCGTCGTTGCGTGACGCGCTGACCGATTTCCTGGCCTTCAGTGAGGACTTCGTCGGGGCGTACGATCCCGTGGCTCCGCTGCTGCGGCGCGCCGTCGAGCGGACCAAGGCGCGCCGGATCGTCGACCTCTGCTCGGGCGCCGGTGGCCCGTGGCGCCGGCTGGCAGATCGGGTCGGCGTGCCGGTCGTCTTCACGGACCTCTATCCGCACGGTGGCGACGTAGCCCGCGTCGACGCGCGCTCAGTGCCTGCGGATCTCGACGGATTCCGCACCGTCTTCACGGCGTTCCATCATTTCCGGCCGGTTGAGGCGCGGGCCATCCTCGCCGATGCCGTGCAGCGGCGGCAGGGAATCGGTGTGTTCGAAATCGCGCGGCGTGCGCCCCTCGAGATCGGGGTGGTCGCCCTGACCTGGCTGGGCACGCTCGCTGCCGCGCCGTTCATTCGCCCCTGGAGCTGGTCGCGGCTGATGTGGACCTATCTCCCGCCGGCACTGCCGCTTGTGGGGACCTTTGACGGCATCGTCTCGTGCCTCCGGACCTACTCGAAGCCCGAGCTCGCCGAGCTGGTCCGGGGACTCGGCGGATATGACTGGGAGATCGGAGACTTTCGTGGCACGTGGTCACCGCTGCGGGGGAGTTACCTGATCGGCGTTCCGAAGCTTTCTTAGAGGCATCCTTCATTCCGCCGTTCGCGGAGGGCTTATGCGATCCGTGTTCATGGCCGCACTCCTCGCCGTTCCGTCCGTCGTAGCCGCTCAAGAAACAGCATCCGACACCCTCCTTACCGTCAGCCACTACCTCGACTGGGAACAGGTCGCCGATCCGCAGGTCTCGCCTGCGGGCACGCAGATCATCTACACGCGACGCTGGGTGAACAAAGTCGAGGACCGGTGGGATGCGGCGCTCTGGATCATGAACGCCGACGGCTCGCGCAATCGCTTTCTCGTGAAGGGTTCGAGTGCGCGCTGGTCGCCCGACGGCTCGCGGATCGCCTACTTCGCCGACGGCGAGCCGAAGGGGACGCAGGTCTTCGTCCGCTGGATGGATGCCGAGGGAGCGTCGTCACAGGTGACACGCGTCAGCGAGACGCCAAGCAATCTCAGCTGGTCGCCCGATGGCCGCTCCCTCGCGTTCACGATGCTGGTGAAGAGCGAGACGCCGTGGAAGATCAGCATGCCGATGCCGCCTGAAGGCGCGAAGTGGACGCCGGCGCCGCGGATCGTCGACCGGCTGCACTACCGTCGCGACCGCACCGGCTTCGTCGAGCAGGGCACGACGCAGATCTTCCTCGTATCGGCCGACGGCGGCACGCCACGGCAGCTCACCACCGGCGACTTCTCCACGAGCGAGCTCGGCGGCTTCGGCGCGCCGAACTACGACTGGACGCCTGACGGCCGCACGATCGTGTTCGACGGGCTGCGCGAGCCGGACGCCGACTATCGCTATCGTGAGTCCTATCTCTACACGGTCGATGTGCAAAGCGGCACGATCAAACAGATCGTGAGCAAGAAAGGCGGCTGGACCGGTCCCGTCGTGTCGCCCGACGGCAAGTCGGTGGCGTTCACGGGGCACGATTACGGCACCTTCTCCTATCGGGCGGACGAAGTCTGGACGGTCGGCATCGATGGGTCAGGGATGCGGGCGCTCACGACCTATGACCGCGACCCCGGCGCCGTGCGCTGGAGTCCCGACGGCAGCGGTGTGTTCTTCGCGCTGGCGGAGCAGGGGACGAGCAACGTGTACTTCGCGGGTCTCCGCGGCGGCAACCGCAAGGTCACGGACGGCGACCAGATGGTGTCGCTGTCATCGGTCGCGCGTGACCTCACCGGCGTCGGCGTCCGCACGGATGCAACGAATCCGCCGGACGTCGCCCGCTTCAGCTTGAAAGCCGGTGCTCGCTCGCCGATCACCCGGCTCACCAGCGTGAACGCCGACGTCCTGGACCGCATCAAGCTGGGCTCGACCGAAACGGTCTGGTATGTCTCGAGCGGCGGCGCGAAGGTGCAGGGCTGGATCATCAAGCCGCCGAGCTTCGATCGCACCAAGAAGTATCCGCTCATCATGGAGATCCACGGTGGGCCGCACGGCATGTACAACGGCGCATTCAGTTATCAGCTGCAGAACTTCGCCGCGGACGGCTTCGTCGTGCTCATCACGAATCCCCGTGGCAGCACCGGGTACGGCTCGCCCTTCGGCAACGCGATCGAGCGCGCCTATCCGAGCGTCGACTACGACGACCTGATGGCGGGCGTCGACACCGTCGTGGGCCGCGGCTACATCGACACGCAGCGCATGTACGTCGGCGGCTGTTCGGGCGGCGGCGTGCTGTCGAGCTGGGTGATCGGTCATACCACGCGCTTCGCCGCGGCGGCCGTGCGCTGTCCGGTGATCAACTGGATGAGCATGGCGGGAGAGACCGACGTCCCACTGTTCACCTACGGCTTCTTCGACGCGCCGTTCTGGGAAAAGCCGGAACAGTGGATCAAGCAGTCGTCACTCAGCTACGTCGGCAACGTGAAGACGCCGACGCTGCTGATGACCGGCGAGCTCGATCTGCGGACGCCGATCCCGCAGACCGAGGAGTACTACTCGGCGCTGAAGATGCTGAAGGTGCCGGTCGTCATGCTTCGCTTCAACGGCGAGTACCACGGCACCAGCTCCAAGCCGTCGAACTTCCTCAGAACGCAGCTGTACATGCTGAGCTGGTACCAGCAGCACCGGCTCGGCAGCGAGGCGGCGGCGAGCGGCTCAGGAGAAGTCCGCCAGCACTAAGGCCGCCGGAGCGTCTGGTCGAACAGTTTCTGCGCGCGCGGGTCGTCGCTGTCCGCCAGCCGGCGGATGGCCTCGGCCCGCACCTCGCGGTTCGGATGTGAGCGCGCGGTCTGGATGAGCAGCGGAATTCCCGCGCCCTCGTCCATCTCCTCGAGCGCTTCGAGCACCTTACTGGTGACGTCCTCGGGCGCATTGCTCGCCAGAATCGATGTGAGCAACGCGAGCGCGGAGTCGCTGGATGCTGCCTCAACGTAGGTCTCCAGCGCTTTGCGGCGAAGATCCACGTCCCCTGGGGTGCGTGCCACTCGCGCGACGACCGCCAAGGCCTGGGCGTCCTTCATTTCCCCGAGCGCCTCGATCGCTTGCTGCGCCGCTTCCGGATCATTTGTGCGGCGGGCGAAATCACTGAGAATGGCACGGACGCTGTCGGGATGCCCGCTTTCCCCGAGCGTCTCGATCGCCTTGCGCCGGACGTCGCTGGACGGACTCGTGCGCGCGACATCGACGAGCAGGTTGTAGGCGCGCGGGTCCTTCAAGTCTCCGAGGGTCTCGATGGCCCGCCGCTGCACGTCGGAATCCCGGTCGTGACGGGCGATGGGCCCGAGGATGTCGAGGGCCTGTGCCGGGGGCAGCTTGTCGCCGATCGTTTCGATGGCCACGCGCCGCAGATCGGCACTGGGATGCGACCGCGCGACGTCGATGATGACGGGCAGGCCCAGGTCGCCGATGTCGCCGAGCGTCTCGAGTGCTTGCCGCTGTACGTCCTCGCTGCGGCTGTTCGACACCAGCGTCGACAAGAACTGCACCGTCTCCGCGGTCGGTGAAACCTCGCCGAGCTTTTCGACGGCGGCGCGCTGCACGTCCGCATCCGAATCATTCGTCGCGATGGACTTCAGCAGCGCGAGTGCGTCGGCGGTGGGAAGGTGCTCGGCGAGCGTCTCCACCGCCGCGCGCCGTACATCCGAGCTCCGATGATTACGCGCAATCTCGCGGAGAGCCGGCAGCCCACGTCCGTCCGACAGCTCGCCCAGGGCTTCCACAGCCGCCCGCTCCACATCCTCATCGCGATCACCCTGCGCGATCGACACAAGCGCCGTGTGCGCGCGATCATCGGTTTTCTGACCCAGCCCCTCGACCGCCGCGCGGCGCGCATCGGCATCACCCGCCGTCTTCGCAATGGCGATGCTCGAGTCCATCGCTGCCGGTAGTGTGTTGTCCCCCAGCGACTCGGCCGCACGTCGGCGCACGTCGCCCGACGGATCGGTGCGGGCGGCTGCGCTCAGCGCTGTCACCGCGGCGGACGAGGGATGGAATCCCAGCCACTCCGCGGCCTGCTCCCGCACGCCGTCCGGCTCGCGGCCGGTGAGCAGCCGTACCAGCAGCGGCACCACCACGCCGCTGGATCCGTGAATACCGAGCGCCGAAACGACATCCTCGCGCAGATCCGGATTCGACGCTGCAGCGAACAAGTCCTGGACGATCGGCAGGCTCTGCGCGTCCGTGGCGGACCCGAGCCAGAGTAGCGAGCGACCGCGGAAGTCCACCGGCAGGTAAGAGCTCGCGACATGCACGCGTGTTAACGCGGGCCTGCCGCCTTGATCGGTGAAGCCGAACAGCAGCGCGATGTCGTCGGAGTCCCCCGCGCCGGTCAGAGGCGCGAGGCGCACGCCGCGGAACATGAAGCCCTGGAAGTTGCCGAACATCCGCCCGCTGATGGTAATGTTCTCCCCTTTGACTTCCATGCCCCGATCGACGTACACCGAGTGCTCGAGCCACGCGGGCCGCTGAATCGTGTAGCCGACCCAGTACGTGCGTCGGTTGAGCTGGCGGGCCTGGTTGCGTGCCCAGTCCCAGCGTTGGGCGAGTGGCTGTGAAGGATCGGGGTGGCGCAGCACCGTATCCGGCGTCGTGCGGGTCGTATCCGCGGCCAGGGCCGCGGCCGGCGCGCCGGCGACGCGGTCACTGCCGGTCGCGAGCAGCGCCAGGGTCACCGCCATCACACCGGCGATGCCAGCGGCCCAGCGCGGGAAGTACTCCGTGCGGACGGCCGCCGGTACGATCAGCCGCTTCACGCGGTTGAGGAGTGATCCGCCGGTGGCAGCGAGCGCCAACCGCGGCGTTGTGGCGCGAATCCGCTCCATGTCGACCAGCGCCGACGCGTAGAGATGCGGATCGCCGCAGACCTGCACGACGAGATCGTCGCAACAGTGCTCGCGCTCATCGCGCACTCGGCGCGACACCCACCACACCGCGGGATGATAGAACAACAGCGTCTCGATCACGCACTGGGCAACGTTTACCACGTAGTCGTAGCGGCGCACGTGCGCCAGCTCGTGCGCGAGCAGGACGGCGAGCTGCTGCGGCGTGAGACCGGTGAGCGCGCTCGTGGGGACGAGGATGACGGGGCGCAGCCAGCCGATGACGGCCGGGACCTCGACGACCAGCGATTCCAGCAAGCGAACCGGGCGACTGACACGCAACCGGGCGGCAAGCCGAGCCAGTATCTCCTGCAGTCTCGGAGACGTCTCGCGCGTGCCTTCGGTGCGCAGCCGCCGCGTCATCAGCCAGCCGTTGGCGAGCCGCAACGACAGCGCGAGCACGCCGATTGTCCAGAGGACGACGAGCCACGGAAGCGCGGGCTCGAGCAGCTGCGCCAGGCTCCGCCCCGCCGGTGCCACGGTCGTCGCGGGCGTCGTGATTGGATCGGCCGATGGCAGCGGGGCAGGGGACTGGCGTGACGTGGCCGTCGCCTTGCTGGGAACAGGCGGCTGCGACTGGACCGATGGTGGCGGCGCGAAATCACCTGCGCGCTGCAACAGCCTCAAACCCGTCGCGACCGGCAGCACGAGCATCGCGCCTAGCGTCAGCAGCGAGAGGGCATATCGCGCGCGCGCCGCCGTGGGGCGCGTGGCGGCGAGCACGATCGCGAGCAGCACCGCGAGTGCGGCGCCCTGCCACAGGAAATGCACCAGAGCCCAGCCCAGGGCGTAAGTCGCGGTCATTGCTGATCTCCCTTCCTCTCATCGAGGAGGCGTCGGACTTGGTCGAGCTCGGCGGGGGTCGCGCGAGTTGTGGAGAGCGCTTGCAGCACGAGCGCCAGCGACGACCCTCCGAACGCTCGATTCACAAGGTCAGACAGCAAGTGCCCGCGTGTGGTTGCCTCGGAGACGGCTGCGGCGTAGACGTGCGTGCGCGAGCGCGTATTCCGCTTCACGAGCTTTTTTTCGGTCATGATCTGCAAGAGCTTCAGGACCGTGGTGTAGCCGACCGGCTCGGCACGGCCGTCGCGCAGGGCGTCATGGACGTCGCGCACCGTGCTCGGGCCGCGGCTCCACAACACGCTCAAGATCTCAAGCTCGCCATTGGTGGGTCGAAGCATACCGCCAACATACGAAGGTCTTCGTACTTGTCAATACGAACGCTTTCGTATGCCATATTTCAGCATGCACCCAGACCTGCAAGCGATGCTCGCGCAGATCGAGGCGATCAAGGCGGAAGGGCGGGCCGTGACGGCGGGCCTGACCGACGACCAGCTCAACTGGCATCCAGCCGAGGGCAGCTGGTCGATCCTCGATTGTCTCGAACACCTGAATGTCGGCGTGACGAAAACGCTGCCGGCGTTCGACCGGTCCATCGCCGAAGGGCGCGCGAAGGGACAGATGTCTGGTGGGCCGTTCCGCTACGGCTGGTTCGCGCGCATGATCGTGTCGTCCATGGAGCCGCCGCCCAAGTTTCGGATGCGCGCTCCGAGGCTGATTCGCGTCGCCCCGGCCTCGACGCGCCGTAGCGCGGAGGTGGTTCCGGAGTTTGTCAGGGTTCGGGATCAGCTCGCCGAGCGGGTGCGGCAGGCGAGCGGCCTCGACCTCGCCCACGTTCGGCTGATCTCGCCGGTTAACCGCCTGCTGCGCGTGGCGTTGGGCTCCTACTTCAACTTCATCCTGGCCCACGACCGCCGTCATCTCTGGCAAGCCCGCAACGTCCGGACCCGCCTCGCTTGACAAGAAAAGCCCCAATGCTAATTTCTTAGCAGCAAATGCTAATTTTTTAGCATACAACCGTTGAGGGGCCCACCATGTCGAAAGAAACGAACACGCAGCTGAGCCGTCGTGAACGAGAAATCATGGACGTGATCTACCGCTCCGGCCGCGCGACCGCTGCCGAGGTGCTCGATCAGCTCGCGGAGCCGCCGAGCTATTCGGCGGTGCGCGCGCTCCTGCGAGTGCTCGAGGAGAAAGGGCATCTACGGCACGAAGAGGACGGCCCCCGCTACGTGTTCCTCCCGACGGTGCCGCGCGAGCGCGCGCTGCAGTCGGCGCTGCGCCAGCTCCTCCACACGTTCTTCGATGGTTCCGCCGAGCAGGCCGTTGCGGCGCTGCTCGACCTTTCTTCGGCTCGGCTCTCTGACGCGGAGCTCGAGCGGTTGAGCCAGCTGATCGCCGACGCACGGAAGGAGGGCCGCTGACATGATCGCGTTCCTTGCTGACGCCTTCGTCAAGGCGACGGTGCTGCTGGTGCTCGCGGCGCTCGTCACGCTGTGCATGCGACGCTCGCCGGCATCGCTGCGCCACCTCGTCTGGTCACTTGCCTGCGGCGGGGTGCTCGCGCTGCCGCTCGCGTCGGCTCTGCTTCCCAATTGGCGCGTCGCGGGCTGGCCGCGGTTGGACGTGCCGGTCGCGTTTCATGCGCAGCAGATGATGGGGGAGGCGGTTCTGGGAACCCCGGAAGCGGCCACGTCGCCCCGCCCGGAGCACGATGCGCGCGCGGCGGCGCCCCAGTCTCCTGCGGCGCCGAGTGGCAGCAGCGAGTCGGGATCCGTGCGCTTTCATCTCACGCCAGACTGGACGACCCTCGTCTTCCCGATCTGGCTCGGGGGCGTCGCCGTGGTGCTCCTGCTCCTCGGCGTCGGCCTGGCGCGCATCTTCTGGCTCGATCGCGTCACGGCACCGGTACGGGACGAAGCGTGGCTCATCCTGGTCGCGGAGCTGTCGCTCGAGTTGCGACTCACGCGGCGGGTGCGGCTGCTGCAAGCGACCGGTCCCGCGATGCCGATGACCTGGGGCATCCGGCGGCCGGCAATTCTGCTCCCCGCCGAATCCGGCGAGTGGAGCGCCGAGCGGCGCCGCGATGTACTGCTGCACGAGCTGGCGCACGTGAAGCGACACGACTTCCTCATTCAGCTGATCGCGCGTGTCGCGTGCGCCGTCTACTGGTTCCATCCGCTCGTCTGGCTCGCCGCGACGCGGCTGCGCGAAGAGCGTGAACGCGCATGCGACGATCAGGTGCTGCGTGCCGGCGCGACGCCGTCCGCCTACGCCTCGCATCTGCTCGAAATTGCGCGTGGGCTGCGCGCCGCGCGCGCGACCTCGCTGGCCAGCGTCGCGATGGCGCGGCCGGCGCAGCTCGCCACCCGCCTGATCGACGTGCTCGACACGCGGCGCAGTCGCGACACGTTGTCGGCTCGCTCCGCGGTCCCGGCCTGGATCGCGGCGATTGCCGTCGTTGTGCCGCTCGCGGCAGCGGCGCCGCGGATTGCGGAGCCGGCGCCTGGCTTGAGCTCGATCGATACCATTACGCGGCTCCCCTCGCCGGGCCTGAAGCCGAGCGTGAAAGGGAAGCGGTCGCTGCGACGCGTGAGCCCCGATACGCTGCGCGGGTGTGACGGGGATGAGTCGCGCCGCTCGAGCTCGAGCCACACCCACGAAAGCGACGGCGACGTCGTCACGCTGAGCATCACGACCGGCAATTGCTCCATCACCTTGGATGGGGATGGGAAGTTCACGCTCAACGCTGACTTCACGGACATCGCGACGGTCGCCGCGGGCGGGCGCGTCACCATCAAGGTGGACTACGGCGCGCACGACCGGCGGCTGACGGTGACAAGTCTCGAGCGCGTCTACAAGGTCGACGGTGCGGTTCGGCCATACGACGATGAGGCAAAAGCGTGGCTTGCCGAGACGCTGACCTTCCTGTTGCGGCGCACCGGCTTCATGGCGGAAGAGCGGTCGCGGTGGATCCTCGAGCACAAGGGGATTCAAGGCCTGATCGACGAGTTCGCCTATCTCTCGAGCGATTACACGCGCCGGATCTACTACGAGGCAGCGGTCAACAGCGGCAAGCTGGACGCCGCGGGCTATGAGCGTCTCGTCACACTGGCCGGCCAGACGATCTCGAGCGACTACGAGCTGGCGGAATTTCTGATCACGGTCTCGAAGACCCAGCCGCTCACCGAGCGGATGCAGGCGGGATTCGTCACCGCCGCGAGGTCGATCAGCTCGGATTACGAGCGCCACCGCGTGTTGACCGCGGCGCTGTCGCGTCGTGGTCTCACGCCGGCCATGGAAGCCGGCATGCTCGAGGCGGCGGCCGGCATCGGCTCCGACTACGAGCTGGCGACCCTGCTGATCGAGCTGAACGAGGCTCGCCCGATCGACGAAGCCGTGCGGCCCGCGTTCTTCAAGGCGGCGAACAAGCTGCAGTCCGATTACGAACACCGGCGGGTCCTGGACGCGGTCGTCGCACGGCAGGGGACCACCCCGGCGATGCTCGCCGACGTGCTCACCTCGGCCAAAACGATCAATTCCGATTTCGAGCTGGCGGAGCTCCTCACGAAAGTCGGGGGCTCCTACGTGCTGGACGATGTGCTGCGGCCGGCGTTCTTCGCCGCCGCCGGCAACCTCGGCTCCGACTACGAGCACGGCCGCACGCTGCTCAGTGTCGTCGAGCGTGGTGACCTGCCGCAGCCGGTGGTGCTCGCCGTGCTGCAGTCGGCCAAAACCATGGGTTCTGATCACGAGCTCTCGGAGCTGCTCATCGCGGTGATCAGCAAGGTGAAGATGGACGACACCATCCGGGCCGCGATCCGCGAGGACGCCGGATCCATCGGCTCGCAGTACGATCGCGGCCGCGTGTTCGAGGCGCTGGCGCGCGATTGAGTTTCCTCGCGCTCTGTCTGGCCACGGTCGGCGCGGTCCAGGCGCAGGACACGAGCGCGGTTCTCGCGCACAAGCAGGCGCGCGCCGTGCGCGTGCAGGGCGCCACGATCACCGTCGATGGGAAGCTCGACGACGCGGCCTGGGCCAATGCGGTGTGGATCAGCGACTTCGTCCAGAAACGGCCGCGCGAGGGCGCGCACCCCAGCGACAGCATGCGCATCGCGATCGTCTACGACGACGATGCGGTCTACGTTGGCGCGCGGATGTTCAGCCGTGATCCCGCCAAGATTCAGGCGCCGCTGTCACGCCGCGACAATACGTTCCAGGCCGAGCGCATCTGGGTGTCGTTCGACAGCTACCACGACAAGCGCACCGCGTATTCCTTCGGCGTCACGGCGTCCGGAGTGCGAGCCGACTGGTACCACGCGACGGACAACGAGAACGACGTGAACTCGGGGTTCGACCCGGTCTGGGACGCGAAAGCGAACCTCGACGCCCTCGGTTGGACCGCGGAGATGCGCATCCCGTTTTCGCAGCTCCGGTTCTCGAACCAGCGGGTGCAGGTGTGGGGCTTCAACGCCAACCGCTGGAATCCCGTCACGAGCGAGGACGACTACTGGATCCCGGTGCCCACCAACCGGACCGGATGGTCGTCGTTCATGGGTGAGCTCGTCGGCATCGAGGGCGTCAAGCCGACACGCCGGCTCGAGCTGATGCCGTACAGTGCTGCCGATACCCGCTTTCAGGGTGGCGTTCCGGCCGGGGACCCGTTCAACGGCGGCGCGAACTTCGCGGGCCGCGCCGGCGCCGACGTGAAGATGGGACTCGGTCCCAACATCACGCTCGACGGCACCGTCAATCCCGATTTCGGCCAGGTCGAAGCCGATCCCGCGGTCGTGAATCTCTCGGCGTTCGAAGTGTTCTTCGACGAGAAGCGCCCGTTCTTCACCGAGGGGAGCCAGCTGCTGCGCGGCAGCGGTCCCAGCTATTTCTACTCACGCCGCATCGGCGCCAGTCCGTCATGCAATGCCAGCGGGGACTTCGTCGATTGTCCGCAGAACGCGACGATCCTCGGCGCGGCGAAGGTGACCGGTCGCCTCGCCACCGGCATGTCGCTGGGCGCCCTGGCGGCCGTCACGTCGCGGGAGTACGCGCGGACCTACGACTCGACGACGCGCACGTTCGGCCGCACCGTGGTCGCGCCGCCCGCGGGCTACAGCGTCATGCGCCTGCAGCAGGAATTCGGCGCCTCGAAATCGGTGGTCGGCGTGACGCTGACGACGGTCCACCGCGGCCTCGACAGCCTGCTGGCGCCAACGAACACGCGGCACGCGTACGCCGGCGGCGCGGATTGGGTGCTGCGCTGGGATCGTGGCGCGTACGAGCTGCGCGGCTGGCTCGGGTTCAGTCACATGCGCGGTGACACGAGCGACTTGAGCCGCGTGCAGAACTCTTCGGTGCATTACTTCCAGCGTCCCGATGCGCAGGATTCCGTAGGCGGGTACCTGCACTACGATCCGACGCGCACCACGCTCACAGGATCGGTGGGATCGCTCTGGTTCCGGAAGACGAAGGGCAACTGGCTGTACGATCTCCAGTACGCCTGGGAATCACCGGCGTACGACCCCAACGATGCGGGCCGGCTCGGCAATGCGGACGGCCGGAATGTGTTCGCCGGGGTCATCTACCGTCAGACGAAGCCACGGGCGTGGTTTCAGAATTATGCCGCGACGCTCACCGCATTCACGGAGTACGACTACGGCGGGGATCGCCAGGTCTTCTTTTCGGAGCTGTACGGTGAGGTCACGCTCAAGAATTTCTGGGGCCTGAGCTCATATATCGATTACCAGCCGCGGTCGTTCGATCATTCCGCCACGCGCGGTGGGCCCGAGATGGCCACCCCGGAGTCGTGGAACTGGGTGGTCCGGCTCGCCAGCAAGTTTGGGGCGAAGAACTCATGGGTTGGCCGGGTCTATTACGGTGAGGATGAGCTGGGTGGTGAGACGTACCGGCTGAGCGGGGAGATTTCGATTCGCCCCTCGACCCGCTTCCAGCTCTCCGCGACGCCGAACTATTTGCGCGCAATCGATCCGCGTCAGTACGTCACGACATTCACCGGCGGCGGATCGGCCGCGACCTACGGATCGCGCTACGTCTTCGCGCAGATCGATCAGAGCACGTTTCTGATGCAGCTGCGCGCAAACTACACGATCGGCCCCGACCTCACGCTCGAGCTGTACGGCGAGCCGTTCGCCGCGAGCGGGCGCTACTACGGCCTCGGCGAGCTCGCGGCGGCGCGGACTTTCAATCTGCGGCGGTACGGGACGAGCGGGACCACGATCGCGCGGAACACCGCCGGCGACTACACCATCACGGACAACGGCGGCGCCGACACGCTGCAAATCCCGAATCCCGACTTCAACATCCTCTCGTTCCGCAGCAATGCGGTGCTGCGGTGGGAATGGCGGCGGGGAAGCACGCTGTACCTCGTGTGGGCGCAGAACAAGTTCGGCTATCAGCCGACGGCGCGGCTGGTCGGCTTCGGAGACCTCGCCGATTCGTTCGGTGCACAGGGCGACAACTTTTTCGCCGTCAAAGTCAGCTACTGGATACCGGTGAACTAACGCGACGCCTCGTTCTCGAGCAGCGCTTCTTTTCGTTCCACGCCCCACCGGTATCCGCCGAAGTCTCCGTTTCCTCTCACCACGCGATGGCAGGGGATGATCAGCGCAGCGGGATTCGTTGCGCACGCACGCGCGACTGCGCGCGCGGCTTTCGGTTGCCCGATCCGCCGCGCGATCTCTGCGTACGTGCGCGTTTGCCCGAACGGAATCTTCTGGAGCTCCTGCCACGCCCGGCGTTGAAACGCCGTCGCGCGGATGTCGAGCGGCAGGTCGAGATCGGGTTCACGCCCATCGAGGTATGCGAGAATCGCGGACACCGAGCCCGCGAGCTTGCCGCTCTTGTCCTGGACGACGCGCGCCGCGGGAAACTCCGCAATCAGCTCGGCCTCAAGTGCGGCGTCGGTGTCGCCGAGGGCGACCCGGCACACGCCGCGCTCGGTCGCGGCAACGAGGAGCCGTCCGAGCGCCGTCGCAACGGTGGTGTAGGCGATGCCCACTCCCACGCCGCCCTTCGCGTACGTCGCGGGTGTCATGCCAAGGTGTGCGTGGGTGCGTTCGTAGACGCGGCTCGAGGAGCCGTAGCCGGCTTCGTAGAGTGCGGGGCTCACCTGTTTTCTCCTTTTCAATTCCTGCTTGAAGCGGCCGACGCGGCGCGCTTCGGCGTACGCGCGGGGCGTGATGCCCAGCACGCGCTTGAACGCACGCGCCAGCCGCCGGGAGTCGCCCTGCGGCCGCTGGCCGGCGGCGATCGCGCGCGCCGCGTCGCGCACCAGCGTGACGGCGGGATCGTGACCAGGCGCGTCGGCGGGGTGGCAGCGCCGGCACGCGCGATAGCCCTCGCGCTCGGCGGCTTCGGGGATCGGGTAGAACGTGACCTGCGTGCGACGCGGCCGGCGGCTGGCGCAGGACGGCCGGCAGTAGATGCCGGTCGAACGGACGGCGTAGACGAACGCCCCGTCGAAGCGGCGATCTCTTGCCAGCACGGCCTGCCAGCGCTCAGTGGGACTCATTGGTGGAGAACGTAACGGAGCGCCCACGCGCGTTCTATCCGGTTTTCGCCCTCAAACCCTCAGCGCCACGGCTCGTCCTTCGATGGGCCGTAAATCGAGGGGACTTTGCCGCCCGCCATCCGCAGATAGACCGAGAATTGGCCGCGGTGGTGGATCATGTCGTTCAGCATCATCCAGAGAAAGTCGAGCCGCCGCAGGTCACCCATTTTGCCCGGGCCCGTTGGAAACTTGACCGTCGTATTGAGCTGCGGCTCGGCGGTCTTCCGCACCTCATCGGCCATTTTCTTGAACGCGCGATCCACTTCTCCCACCATGCCGCTCCAGGTAGCGGGCATGGGCGGGAGTGGCGGGGGGAATTTCAGCTCCCCCTGCACGGCCTGCGAGCCGCCCACGCCTTCGAACACGAATGTCCACGCCAACTCGTTGGCGCTGCGACAGGTTTCGTGGGGCTTGAGGCTGGTTTTCCCTTCCGGAAATGCGCGCAACACCTTGAGCGTGGTCGCGGATTCGCGATCCCACGCGTCGAGAAATGCTTTTTTCTCGCTCATCAGGCTCCTCGCTTAAGGCGATGTTGAAATCTCGCACGCCGGACGGCGCTTGCGAATGGCCGCCAACTGTTATACTGTACCAGTACACTGGAACTCGGAGCCGTCCCTGTTTCACGGCATCGATCCCCGCAGTCCCATTCCTCTGTATGTCCAGATCGCGGACCGGGTGCGGCTCGCGATAGCGACCGGCACGTTGGGAAGCGCCGCCGCGCTGCCCTCCGTCCGACAACTTGCTGCCGAGCTGCGCATCAATCCGGCGACGGTCATTCAGGCCTATAAGGACCTCGAAGCACAAGGGTTCGTGGAGATCCGCCATGGCGCCGGCACGTTCGTGCGCGAGCTGGCCCCGGGCCGCAGAGCGCGCGAGCGCTCGCAGCAGGCGGTCGCGCTGGTGCGCAAGCTCGTCGCTGACGCGCGCCGGTCCGGCGTATCGCTGGCCGAGCTGCAACGCGCCCTCGAGACCGAATTGGGGGTGAAAGCCACATGACCGACGCCATCCACATCGAGCGCCTGCATTATCGCGTGGGGAAGGCGTTCGAAATCAAGAACCTCGATCTCCGGGTGCCGACCGGATCGATCTACGGATTCCTCGGCCCGAACGGATCCGGCAAGACGACCACGATTCGGCTCATCCTTGGCCTGCTGCGCCCATTGAGCGGCCGCATCACCGTGCTGGGCGATCCGATGCCGGAGCAGCATGCCCGGATCCTGGGCCGTGTGGGCTACGTGCCAGAGCAACCCCATCTCGATGCGACGTTGACCGTCCGCGAGTTAATCGATTTCCAGGCGGCGTTCTACCCGTCATGGGATCGCGCACAGGCCGAAGACCTCGTCGACCGATTTGAGCTCGATGGCGACCAGCTCTTCGGCCGCTTGTCGAAGGGCCAGAAGGCCAAGCTGATGATTCTGCTCGCGCTCGCGCAGCGTGGCGACCTGCTGGTTTTGGATGAGCCGACCGATGGACTCGATCCTGTGGTTCGTCGCGATATCCTCAGCGCGCTGGTGACATACGTCTCCGAGCGCGGCGCGACGATCTTCATTTCGAGCCATCTGGTCCACGAGCTCGAACGCGTCTGCGACTGGGTTGCCGTCATGGACGACGGGCGACTCATCACCGCGTCGCCCATGGAAAAACTCAAACACGGAACCAAGCGCCTCGTGCTGTCGGGCGTCCCGCGCGAAATCGGTGATCCACCGTTTCGCATGCTGTCGCGTGAATCGTCGAATGGCGCGGGGGAGAGCTGGGTCGTGGGCGGTTGGGAGCCCGGCATGACCGCGTACATCGAGAGTCTGGGCGCGTCGGTACGCGATGTGATCGACCTCGATCTCGAGGATGGCTTCGTCGAGCTGCTCCGCAGCTTCCGAGGAAGGACACCGCACCCATGACCCAGATGTTCCGGGCAGTGCTGTACACGCAATGGAAGTGGTCGCGGCTCATCGTCGTGCTCGGCACGATCGCCGCATTTGCGATACCTCTACTGTCTCTGCAGGGGGCCGCGCGAGCCGATCGGGGCGCGCTGCAAGCACAGGACTTGTTGCGATCGGTACAGTCGTGGGGATCACTGTATCCGTTGCTTGCAACCGCGCTTGGCTTGCTGATGGCGATCACGGCCTGGGCGCCGGACCATCGCGGCCGTCACATTCACGCGCTCACGTTGCCGCTTCCAAGATGGCAGTATGTGCTCCTGCGTTTCGGGGCGGGTTTTGTGCTGCTCGCGGCGCCGATTGCGGCCGTCTCGCTTGGCGCATTGCTCGCCAGTCTCACCGCGACGATTCCACCAGGACTCCAGACGTATCCCATCGCGTTGGCTGTGCGGTTTGCATTGGCGGTGTTCGTCGCGTATGCGGTGTTTTTTGCGGTGTCCGCTGGAACGGCGCGCACGGCGGGGATCATTCTCGGCGTAATTGCGACAATCATCCTTGTACAGGTCGTCGCCGGCATCGCCAACATCGATCTCAACATTTTCGGCGCCGCGCAGACGGTGCTGGCCATCGGTCCTGGGCCACTCGCCGTCTTCACGGGACGCTGGATGCTTGTGGATGTCTAGAGTCCTCCTGCTGTGGTGTGCGGCGACGCTGGCGATGTCACCGCTCCGGGGCCAGGACTCGGTGATGGCGCGGGCACACCACCGGGCCGACAGTCTGCTCAGTAGCTGGCGCGAAGCGCAGCGGCTAGCGGATGTCGCCGATAGTCTCGAGCAAGTGCGCGCGACCGCGGGCTCCGACACAATCGCGGTCGGGGCACTGCGCATCATCGCCAATCCCTCGCCCTTGCCGCTGCGGGAAGCGGCGGAACGAGCGTGGCCCGCGATCGACAGCCTCTACGGGAGCGTCGCCGCCGAGTTGACCGAGCATCCCTACATCTTTCGCGCGGTCGACCCCGATACGGCCGTGCGCCGGACGGTGCTGCACGTTGGGGCCGAGCTGCCGTGGGACCTCGATGTCCACGCGACGAGCAGGATTCTGCTCACCACCGTGACTCCTCCGCGGTTCGATCACGCGTTTGCCGACTGGCTCGGCGCCACCCTGCGCCCAACCCTGCGCCCAGGCGATGAGCGGTCCGCCGTGTACCTGCAGCTCGTCACAGTACCTTCCGAGGCGGTACGCGGGTGTTTTCTCGGCGACATCGTTCGTTGCAAGGATGTACTGCAGATCGGCGATTCGAGCGGCGTGCTGGCGCGCTGGTACGTGACGCCGGCCGAGCGGGAAGCGCTCGTCAGCGGAGTGTTTGGCGACTACTTCGCGCGCGGTGGGACGGCGCTCTCCCTGCAGAAATGCCGGCGGCACCAAGATGATGCGTGCACGGCCCTGTTGCAGTCGCTCCCGCCGGGCTCTTTGCCGCGGCCACTCGCGCCCGTCGCGCGGATGGTGCTGGTTCGTGAAGCGCTCCGGGCTGGTGGGCGAGACGCGTACCGGCGTCTCGTTGCACATCCGGATTCACCTATTGAAACGAGATTGTCGAATGCGGCGGAGCTGGACATCGACGCTCTCGTGGCGCGGTGGCGAGAGCTGGTGCTGGCAGCGCGCCCCGTGCCCCTCACCTTCCCATGGTGGGCAAGCGTCGCCGCGGTCCTGTGGACGGCGTTCTTTGGATTCTGCGCGTTGCGGAGCAGCCGGTGGCGTCTCTAAAGGGCTGGGTCGTTGCCGGTCTCCTGGGCTGTCTCGCCCTGGCGCTGGCGTACCTGCCGCCCCGTGGTGCTTCATCGAGCGGCAGTCCGTTCTTCGTCGGCCAGTCGCCGAGTGGCACGCCCGCCCGGCAGCGGGCGAAGGCGTTGGCGGAGGAATGGCGCAACGCGGACGCGGCGGTGCGCTTGCTGGAGGACCGCCCACGAGTGAAGGGGGATTCTCTTCGGGCAAGTCCCGCGATTGTCTTCCGCGGCGCGACGCTGTCCTCCAACTCTGTGCGCGACGTCGAAAACGTGATGGATAGCGTCTGGCGAGCTCTGGGCCTGGGCGAAACCAAAGTGCGAGTCACGCTCGCGATTGAATTGCAGCGGCCGTACGCCTCGGTGGACGCTCCAACTCCCCTGCAAGATCGGGTAGCATATCTCGCGCCCGACTCTACGCACCGAACGGACTGCATAGCGTACCTGCCCGCCGGTGCATACTGGACGTCGTTCATCCTGGGCAAGCGGGACGCTATGCAGGACCGCCTTGGCCGATTTGCGCAGTGGTTGCAGGCAGGCCTCGGCCCCTGCGCGTTCTATGCTGCCTATGGGAATCCCGGCAGACACGTCCAGAGTTGGCTCGCGGCGCGGAATTGGGACGTAGGACTCTACCTCGGTTCACACGGCATCGCGGGTGAGCGCTTCTCCTCCCTGACCATCCTTGGCGACCCCCGTTTCCCCTGGTTCTGGGACGGCGTTTACTCGTTCCCGCCCGCAACGGTGGCGTGTATCGCCGGTCGGCCGAGCGGATGCCGGGCTGCGGTCCTCGCGGGGGCCGCCGAAGAGCGCATGATTCCCATTCCGAACGTCGTCCTGCCTGAGCGGCGTTGGTGGCGCGCGCAGCACCTCTTGCCGGGTGAACGGTACCTTGGCGATATCGCGCGCACCGTCGGGCGCGACCGCTTTCTGGCCTTTTGGACCTCAGGGGAGCCGGTGGACACGGCGCTTGCCGCAGCGCTCAAGCGTCCGGTCGGTGAGTGGACCGCGGACTGGGAGCGCGGTTTTGTCCAACCCATTCGCTTGGGTCCTGCGGCACCGCTGGAGGGCGTCGTCATGGCGCTGACAATCGCGGTCTTCGCGATAGTGCTCGTGGCCGGTACCGCGTCGCGACGGCAGATCCGATGAAAATCATCCTGGTTCTGTTCGCTGTCGTTGGAATGCCTCGGCTGCTCGTCGGACAGCGCTGGGAGCGTCAAGTACAAGAGCGCGTGCAGCGCACGATTGCCGCTGTGGGCTCATCCCGGGGACTCCCCGTGGTGAGACGATCCGGGATGCTTAACACCGACGAGACCGCGTCCTTCCAGACAACGCTCGAGGAACGCACCTCTTACGCGATCGTGGCCGTGTGCGACGACGATTGCTCGCGACTCCAATTGACGCTGCTCTCGCCGAGCGGCAGCGATATCGCCAAAGAGCGGAACAGTGAAAGTCTCCCCACACTCCGTTTCACGGCCGCGACGAGCGCTGTCTACGGCATCCGTGTGGTGATGGAAGGATGCCGTTGGAATCCTTGTTGGTACGCGGTTGCTGTGATCCCCTTGGGCAAAGGCGCGCCGTCACGGTAGCTTTGAGACGTGCGTGAGTGCGTGCCGATCATCCTCCTGGCCCTGGCCGCCATCGGCGGCCTGACGTGGGCCATCATGGCGCTGCGCAGCTCACTCGCCCGCGAGCGGCGCCTGGCCCGCATCGACGATCTCACCGGCGTACGCAATGCCCGCGCCTTCCACGAGGCCGCGGGCGCGGAAATCGAGCGCGCGCGCCGCTACCAACACCCCTTCAGCGTGGCCGCGATCGACCTTGGGTCCCGGGTCGGCGACGACCTCGTGCGGGCGGCCGCTTCAGCGTTGCGCGGCGCGCTTCGCGCGACCGACGTGGTCGCCCGGTTGGGACGCGACGAGTTCATTGCGCTCCTTCCCGAAACGAGCACGGCGTCCGCCCGCATCGTGCTCGACAAGCTGCGCGCGGGACTGGCCGACATTCGCGTCGGGGACGGCCGCACCGTCACGGCCGCGATTGGTGGCGTGACGTTCCTCAATCCGCCCCGTGCGGTGGAAGAGATCATTCGCGCCACCGACGAGCGCATTACGGAAGCCCGCTCGACCGGCGCCCCCTCGCACGTGACGTGGAACGCAGCACCTCCCGTGGACGGGAGATGACGCGGCTGAACATCGCCAGCGGCGCGCCGTGGGAGCCCATCGTCGGGTATTCGCGCGCGGTTCGTGTCGGTCGAGTCATCCACGTTGCCGGCACCACCGCGACCGACGCGAGCGGCCAAATCATCGGACCCGGTGATCCCTACGCCCAGGCGGTTCAGGCGCTGCGCAATATCGGCCGCGCCCTCGAGCAGGCCGGCGCCGGCTATGCCGACGTCGTGCGCACCCGGATGTACGTGACCGACATCGACGACTGGCAGGAGGTCGGGCGGGCCCATGGCGAGGTGTTCCGCGACATTCGGCCGGCAACGACCCTGGTAGCGGTCACTCGGCTGGTGGATCCCACCATGCTGGTCGAAATCGAGGCTGAAGCGATTCTCCCCGAATGAAAATCGTCGTCAGCGGGGCGAGCGGATTGCTCGGCTCTGCGGTGGTCAAATCGCTCACGCTGCAGGGTCACGCCGTCGCACCGCTCGTGCGCAGGCCGGTCGCGGCGGGAGAGCCGGCGGTCGCTTGGGATCCGGAACGCGGCACGATCGATCGCGCCGGGCTCGAGGGCGTGGGCGCCGTCATTCATCTCGCCGGCGAGAATGTTTTCGGACGCTGGTCCGCCGCCAAGAAGCGCCGGATCCGGGACAGCCGCGTGCAGGGCACGCGCCTTCTGTGCGACGCGCTGGCCGGCCTCCACCGCCGTCCCGCCGTGCTGCTCGCGGCCTCGGCGGTCGGCTATTACGGCGACCGTGGTGAGGAGGCCGTGACCGAGGAGAGCGCGCCGGGCGAGGATTTCATGGCGCACGTCTCGCGCGACTGGGAAGCGGCCACAGCGCCGGCGACGCATGCGGGCATTCGCGTCGTCAACATGCGGATCGGCGTCGTACTGACGACGACCGGTGGAGCACTCGCCAAAATGCTACCGGCGTTCCGGCTTGGCCTGGGCGGACCGATCGGAAGCGGCGATCAGTACCTGAGCTGGATTGTGCTCGAGGACATTGTGAACGCGATGTTGCACGTCCTCAACAATCAGCAGCTGGTGGGCCCCGTGAACCTGACGGCGCCGGCGCCCGTCACCAACCGCGATTTCGCGAGGACACTGGGAAGCGTGCTCCATCGTCCCGCCGTGATCACCGTTCCCGTGCTCGCGCTGCGGGCGCTCTTTGGCACCGACAGTGCGGCGCTGTTGCAGAGCGGGCAACGAGTGTTGCCGGCGCGTCTCGTGGCGTCAGGGTTCGGTTTTGCCTTTAAGGATGTGGAGCAGGCGCTCCGGTCCTTGCTTGCCCCCTCGGAACGCGCCCGGTAGTATCGGTCATGACGCTTCCCGACGTTTACAGCGACGATGCGGATGAGACCCCGCAGCCCGAGGTCTCGAAGCGTTCTCGGGGCCTCGCCTTGGTACTGTCGTTTTTTGGCGGCTGGTTCGGCCTGGATCGCTTTTACGTCGGCAAGATCAGCACCGCGATCCCAAAGCTGATCACGTTCGGTGGAATAGGTATCTGGTGGCTCTACGACGTCATCCTGATTGCAACGGGTGAATTCCGCGACATCGACGATCTGCCGCTGCGCCAATGGGAGATTTCCCCCTCGCCATTCATGCAGAACCGCCTCGTGGGACGCGCCGAGCAACGCGTGAGTGAGCTGGAGGAGCAGCTGGAAGCGCTGCGCCAGCAGTTCAACGATCTCGCCGAGCGCGTGGACTTCGCCGAGCGGATGCTGGCCCAACAGCGTGAGTCGCCCAGACCTCAGCTGCCTCGCGGATCATAGCCCATATGCGCATCGGAGTGCCGAAGGAGATCGCCGCGAACGAGCGGCGCGTCGCGCTTACGCCGGACACCGCGGGCCGCCTGGTCAAAGGTGGCTTCGAAGTCGTCATCGAACGCGGCGCGGGAACAGCCGCGTTTTTTCCCGATGAGGTCTACACCGCTGTCGGCGTGAAAGTCGGTGATCGCGCATCGGTCATCGGACAATCCGATATCGTGCTCCAGGTGCAAGCCCCAACGACTGGCGAGCTTTCGCAGTATCGGGAGGGCGGGGCGCTCGTCGCCTTCTTCCAGCCCGCGGCCGATCTGATACGGGCACTCGCGCAACGCCGGCTCACGGCCTTCACGCTCGTGCTGTTGCCGCGGATCACGCGCGCGCAGCCGATGGACGTGCTGTCTTCGCAGGCAACCGTCGCCGGCTACAAAGCCGTCCTGCTCGCGGCGACCGCGACGGGCCGGCTGTTGCCAATGCTCGTGACGGCCGCCGGCACGGTGCCCGCCGCCCGTGTGCTCGTGCTGGGCGCCGGCGTGGCGGGTCTACAGGCGATCGCCACGGCGCGCCGGCTCGGTGCCATCGTCTCGGCGTTCGATGTGCGGCCGGCCGTGAAAGAACAGGTGCAGAGCCTCGGCGCAACATTCCTCGAGATGGCGATCGAGGAGCACGCCGAGACGGCAGGTGGCTACGCCAAAGAGTTGTCGGAAGAGACGCACAAGAAAGAGCTCGCGTTCCTCGCTAAGGCGGCGAAGGACGCCGACATCGTGATCTCGACGGCGGCAATCCCCGGCAAGAAGGCGCCGATCCTGCTCACCACGGCCGCCGTGGAAGGCATGAAGCCCGGCTCGGTGATTGTCGATCTCGCCGCCGAGACCGGCGGCAACTGCGAGCTGACGCAGGCCGGGGCGGAGATCGTGCGCAACGGCGTGGCGATTCTCGGCCCGCTCAACCTGCCGAGCACGATGCCGATCAACGCCAGTCAGATGTACGCCAAGAATATCTCGGCATTTCTCGGTCACATCGTGCAGGACGGGAAGCTGCGGCTCGACTTCGAAGACCAAATCATCCGCGACACCTGCGTGACCCACGCGGGCGAGGTGCGCAAATCATGACCGATTTCGGATCGATGCTGTTCGTGTTCGTGCTGGCGACGTTCATCGGGCTCGGCGTCATCCGGCGCGTGTCCCGGTTGCTGTACACGCCGCTCATGTCGCTCACCAATGCGATCTCCGCGATCGCGGTCGTCGGCTCGATCGTTGTGACGGGCGCCGATCATCCGCTCACGATTCGCATCCTCGGCGCCGTGGCGCTGTTCGCCTCGATGACGAACATCGTGAGCGGCTTCATGATCACCGACCGCATGCTCAAGATGTTCAAAAAGCAGTGATGCATCTCATCGGCGAGCTCTCCGCCGTCCTCGCGACGGCGCTGTTCATCTTCGCGCTGTACTGGATGAACGATCCCAAGACGGCGCGCCGCGGGGTCATTGCCGGTGTCACCGGCATGACCGTGGCCGTGCTCACGACCTGGTTCCAGCCGGAAATCGTGCATCACGCCTGGATCGTCGGCGCGATCGTGCTCGGGTTCGCGGTCGGCATCCCGCTGTCGCGGGTGCCGCTCACCGCCGTCCCGCAACGAACCGCACTGTCGCATGCGTTCGGCGGTCTCGCCGCGGGGCTGGTCGGCACGGCCGAATACTTCCTCTGGTTGGGCGAGAACAGCGCGCAGCTCACCCCGTTCCGGATGAGTGCGCTCGTCATCGAGGTCATCCTCGGTTTTCTGACGTTCACCGGCAGCCTCATGGCCGCCGGGAAACTGCAGGAAGTCAAATGGATTCCGCAGCGGCCCGTCACTTATCCCGGCCAGAATTTCGTCAACCTGGCGGTGTTGGGAGTGGCCGTCGGACTCGGCGTGGCGCTGGTGCTGCATCCGCACGCCGCGTGGGGCGGGCAGGCTTTTGTCGCGATCGGCGCGCTGGCGCTGGTGTTCGGCGTCCTGCTCATCATTCCGATCGGCGGCGCCGACATGCCCACCGTGATCTCGATCCTGAACGCCTACGCCGGTCTCGCCGCGGTCGCGATGGGGTTCGTCCTCAACAGCAAGCTGCTCGTGACCGCCGGCGCGCTCGACGGCTCGAGCGGCCTGATTCTCTCGATCATCATGTGCCGCGCGATGAACCGCTCGTTTACAAACGTGCTGTTCGGTGCGTTCGGCAAGGCACAGCCGGTACTGGCCGCGGGCGAGCAGAAGGCGTGGAAGCAGGAGACCGTCGAGGGCGCCGCGCAGATGCTCGAACAGGCGCGCACCGTCGTCATCATCCCCGGTTACGGCATGGCCGTGGCGCAGGCCCAGCATAAGGTGCGCGAGCTCTACGACGCGCTGACCAAGCGCGGCGTCACGGTCAAGTTCGCAATCCACCCAGTCGCCGGCCGCATGCCCGGCCACATGAACGTGCTGCTCGCCGAGGCCAACATTCCCTACTCGGCGCTCGTCGAGATGGACGAGATCAATCCCGAGATGCCGCAGACCGACGTCGCGCTCGTGCTTGGCGCCAACGACGTTGTGAACCCGGCCGCGCGCTACAACAAGGGTACGCCGATCTACGGCATGCCGATTATCGACGCCGATAAAGCGAAGACGGTGCTCGCCGTAAAGCGCAGCAAAAACCCCGGCTTTGCCGGCATCGACAACGAGCTCTACGTCGGGGACAACACGTGGATGTTGTTCGGGGATGCCAAGGCTGTGCTCTCAGACCTCGTCAAACAGTTCGGGAGCGGCGGCATACACTAACGTCGCCACGCGTTATTGTCGCGCGCGATGTCCGGATAGACCCTCGCTGGATCGATGACGGCGCCCGTGAGCCTCTTCGTTGTACCCAATCGATACGTGAAGCGACTGCCGAGATCCCACATCTCGGCCGGCAGGCTGCGGGTTTCTTTGGTGCCGTCCGCGTACTGCAGCTCCAGCGTCACGGGCAGCACCATCTGGCCGCGGTTCGAGAAGTACAGGAACGTCGTATCGCCCGCGGCGCGCACGGAGTCCACTGCCTGGTCGAGCCGCGCGGTCGTGTAGATCCAGCCGCGCCAGAACCAGTCGAGATCGCGTCCGGTCAGGTTGCTCATGGTCCGGAAGAAATCCGCCGGCTGCGGGTGTTTGTTCTTCCACCGGCGCACGTACTCGCGGAAGGCGCGATCGAATTCTTCGCGGCCGATCACGGACTCGCGCAGAATTGACAGCATGAGGGCGGGCTTCTGGTAGGCCGTCCAATAGAGCTCGCGTACCTCGTCGGGCTTGGTGATCATCGGCTGCTCGCTGCCCGGAATCGCGGTCGTGGCGTAGGCGCCAAGTAATTCGCGCCGCACGGTGTCGCCATACGCGGTGCCCTTGAAGAACGCCTCGGCCGCATCGTAGTCGGCGAACGTATTGAAGCCTTCATCCATCCACGGATAGCGCCGCTCGTCCGAGCCCACTTGCATCGGGAACCATTGGTGGCCGAGCTCGTGCATCAGGACCCAGTACTGGTCTTCGCGCTTCTGGAGTGAGGGGCAGAAGATCACCATCGGATACTCCATTCCCTCGACCAGCCCTTCGATTGCCGAGATCTGCGGCCACGGATATTGGCCCAGCGCACCCGAAAAATGCCGGACCGCAAATCGCAGCATGTTGTTCGATTCTTCCCACGGCGTCGCGTCGGGATGGTAGAACGTCTGCACGAGCGTGCCATTCCAGACGCTCGCGTCCCAGCGCAGTCCTGAGCCGGTGGCCCAGGCAAAATCGCGGACGGCACTCGCGGTGAAGCGCCACGTCTTTGTCCCGGCAACCCGCCGGCTCGCATTGGCCAGCGCCTCCTGGCGAGTGATGACCTGCACCACTTGCCCCGGCGTCGCAAACGCCCGAGCGACGCGCGAGCCCTCTTGCGCCGTGCGCACTGCCGAGGCATTGGCGAGCATGCCGGTCGCCGTCAGCTGGAATCCGGCGGGGACCGTCAGGCTGACATCGAAGTCGCCGTACTCGAGATAGAACTCGCCGGCGCCGAGGAAGGGCAGGGTATTCCAGCCGTGCACGTCGTCGTAGACGGCCATGCGCGGATACCACTGGCCGAGCTCATAGAAGCGCGACCCCACACGCCCCATCCGCCCGCCGCCGTACGGGGGAATGGGGAAGTGCCAGGCGATGTCGAATGTGATGCTGAGCTCGGGGCGGAGCGGCCGCGGCAGCTCGACGCGCATCATCGTCCCGAACACCTTCGTTGTGAGCGGGCGTCCTGCCGTGGCAAATCGATCCACGGTGATCCCGCCGACGAATCCCTTTCCGCTGAAATCGAAAACGACGCCGCCGGCAAATCGCAGCGGCGGCTGATTCAACACACCTGAGACCGAGCCGGAAGCGAAGATGTTCTGGTCGAGCTGTACCCAGACGTAGTCGAGTGTCTCGGGCGAGTGATTGACGTAGTAGATCTTGCCCTGGCCTCGCAGCACGTTCGTCCCGGTGTCGAGCGTGGCCTGGAGCGTGTAGTCAGCGCGTTGTTGCCAGTAGCGCGGACCGGGCGCGCCCGAGGCGCTCCTGGTGGGCGACGCGGGCGGCAGCGCCAGCGCGCGGAACGGCGAGGAATCAGCGACGGATTGTTGCAACGCAAGCAGCAACGCGAGCATGAGGCTCTCCTAGTGAGTCAGCATGACGGCGGCGGCGCGATGCGCCATCGCCATCACGGTAAGCATCGGGTTGACTCCGGACGCACTGGGGAAAGTACTCGCATCCGCCACGTATAAGCCTCGGGTTCCCCACACCCGATGCTCCGGATCCACCACCGACGCGGCGGCGTTGGACCCCATGCGGCACGACGCCATCTGATGGAACGTGACGAGCAGGAGCTCGTTCGGTCCCCAGCCGGCGGCGTCCACGCGTCTGAGCCAGTCCTCCCGTCCCCCGTTCGAGCCCGGCCGGTAGCTCACGTCGCGCGCGAGCGGCACCCAGATGTCGCGCGCGCCCGCCGCCTCCAGCAGCTCCGCCGCGCCGGCGATGGCCCGACGCAAGTGGGCGCGGTCGTAGCGCGACAGCCGGTACTGCACGACGGCGGCACCGCTTTTGTCCACCGTCACCCGCCCGCCGAACCGGTCGCGCAGCAAGATGCCGACGAGCCCGGTATGCGGGAGCTGCGCCATGCGCTCGCGGTGGCCGGCGGCCGATTCCCACGGGGCGGCCAGCGCCAGAAACGACGGATGCAGGGGAGCGGTCTCGAACTTGAATCCGTAGCCGTGATCGAGATCGGCGAACTGATCGGAGTAATGGGCCTGGACGGTGCCGGTCCACGGCCGCACCGCTTCGTCCATGCGCGCCAGCACGGCCGTCGCGGGGTGCAGGGCGAGATTGCGGCCGAGGGCGGGCAGAGTGATCCCCGAGCGCAGCAGCAGCGCCGGTGAATGTACCGAACCCCCGGCGACCACCACCGTTTTCGCGCGGACCGTCAGGGTATGGCGGCCGACCCGTGCCTCGACTCCCGTTGCAGTGCCGGCAGAAGTCACGACGCGTCTGACGTCACAATCGACGACGATCCGCGCGCCGCCCGCCGCGGCATCCTGTAGATACGTGATCAAGGTCGATTGCTTCGCGGCGCGCCGGCACCCCATGCCACAATAGCCGCAGGCATCGTCCTGGGAGCAGCCGCGGACATCGCGCGGCAGCAAACCGTGATGCCACCGCAGCCGGTCCAGGCCGCGGATCAGGATCTGATCGCGCCCGGACGGCCGCGCTTGATCGGTATTGACGCCGAGTCGCGCGGCGACCGCAGCGAGCGAGCGCGTGTACTCAGCGCTTTCGAAATGCGGCAACCCGTACTCGCGGGCCCATTCGCCGCGCACCGCGTCGGGCGTGGCGAAGCTCGTGGTGTAGTTGATCACCGTGCCGCCGCCCAGGGTCGAACCCTGCAGCACCACCAGGCCGAGATCGCTCGTCGCGAGGAGGCCGGCCGCGTCGTACATCGTCGCGAGCGCCTCGCCTTCCTGATGCGTGAAGTCGGCTTCGTTGCGATAGCCCCCCTTTTCCAGGACGATCACGTCTCTGCCGGCCGCGGTCAGCTCGCCCGCGATGACGCCGCCGCCCGCGCCGGAGCCGACCACCACGACGTCGCAGCTGAGTGTCGTGTCGGCAGCGATCGCGATCGGGCGCAGCGGCTTGGGAGTGTTGGGTGGCGGGCTCAGAGGACCGGGATACCCGATGACCTTCGCGACGCCGGGCGTGGTGTAGTGCGTGACCGTCGTCAGACGCTTGAGGGCCTGAAACGCTTTCCGCCGCTGTGGAAGGCGGCTCGTCGCCCAGCCGCGCAAGCAGCGCTCCCGCTCGGCGGGGGACATACGCGTGAACGGTTTCGGGATCCCGCTGAGCAGCAGATTCACGACACGCGTATCGAGCAGGCGGAGCAAGAGATCGAGCTCGGCGCGGTCGGCCGGGCGGGGCAGGGCGGCTACTTTTTCTGCGACCCGGTCGCCGAGGTCACGTGGCCCGTCAGGAACGAGCGTCGCCGCGACAGCGCGCAGGACCCGCTGCGCGGCGGACGATAAACTCAACGCGCTTGAACGAACGTAAACTTGAAGCCGTCGGGATCGCTGATCATGAACACGCGGTCGCCCCACGGCATGTCCTGCGGTTCCTGATCGAGTTCGCCGCCGCGCGCCTTGATTTCTGCGGCGATCTTGTCGAGGTCCTGGGCCGTGTGACACCAGATGCGCGTGCCGATGCCCTTTTGCCGGTCGCGTCCCTTCTTGAAATCGTCCTGGTTCAACATGAATGTCACGCTGCCGGCGTGGATCTCGCATCCCGAGAGCGTGCCGTTCTCGCGCCATTCATCCCCGATCACGAAACCCAACACGTCGCGATAAAACGCCATGCTGCGTTGCAGATCGCTCGCCGTGAATCCCGGCGTCAGCTTGCGCAGGCGCAACGTTTCCGGTTGGCGACGCGCGCCAAGGCGGGGCCGGGGAGTCTTCTTCTTGGAGCGGGCTTTCTTGGTCGCCATGGATTAGCTCCGAAAACTGAGGGTCTCAAAGCGTAGCGAACCGCGCGTCGTCTCGCCAGATTCCCCGGTCCCCACAACCCAATGGAGCAGTCGATCATGGCGACCAGTAACGCCGTCGCGATTTGGGAAGGCAAGCTCAAGGACGGCAAAGGGAGCTTCAAGGCTCAGAGCGGGGTCTTCAGTGGCTCCTTCAGTTTCGGCACGCGCTTTGAGGGAAAGAAGGGATCCAATCCGGAAGAGCTGATCGCCGCGGCACACGCCGGCTGTTTCAGCATGGCCCTCTCGTCGGCGCTCGAAAAAGCGGGACATCCCGCGACGCGCATCGAGACGCGCGCCGCCGTGACGCTCGACATGGTGGACGGCGCGCCGAAGATCACGAAGAGCGTGCTGGACGTGCGCGGCAAAGTTGACGGGATCGACCAAGCGGCCTTTGAGCAGGCGGCCGAAGGGGCCAAGAAGAACTGTCCCGTCTCGAAGGCACTTCAGAACAACGTCGCGATCACGCTGGTTGCGAAGCTGGTCTGACGCGCTGCAGCAGCAGTAGCCCGATCACGAAGAACACGCCAACCGCGGCGACCGCCGCGCGCTGGTTGCCGGCGAGATACGACACCGCGCCGAAGACCAGCGGACCGAGGATCGAGGACGACTTCCCGCACAGCGCGTAGAATCCAAACAACTCGGATTCTCTGCCCGCCGGTATCAGCGACGCCATGAGCGCCCGGCTTGCCGCCTGGATGGAGCCGAGTCCCAGCCCGGCGGTCACGGCGACCGCGACAAAGACCGGCTTTGTCGCAGCGAAATACGCGCTCACCGAAACGCCAATCCACAGCAGCAGCGTCAACTGGATCACGTTCTTGGCCCCCCAGCGATCGGTGGGCCGCGCGAGCAGCAGCGCGCCCAGAAGCGCGGAGAACTGCACGGCGAGAAACAGCTTGATGACCTCAGGGGTCGAGAACTTCAGCGTCGTCGCGGCATAAATGCCCGAGAAGACGATCGTCGTTTCGACGCCGTCAAAGTAGAGAAAATAGGCGAGCAGAAACCGGCGCAGCGGCGGATTGCCGAGCACATCGCGTGCGATCCGCACGAGGTTGATCTGCTTGTCGGGCTGCGCGCGGTCCGCGGGCATCGCGAGGAAGGCGGGAATCGAGAACACGGCGAAGAATGCCGCGACGAGAACCCACAGCAGGTTGAACTGCCGCGCGTTGACGAGCGGCAGGGCGACGATGAGCCCCACGATCGATCCCAAATATCCGATCGCGAACCCGAGTCCCGAGACCGTGCCGAGCCGGTCGGCCGGCGCGATGTCGGGCAGGTAGGCGTTGTAATAGATCTGCGCGCTCTCAAAGGCAAAGTTCGCGAGGGCGATCAGCGCGAACCCCTGCAGCACCATGCCCGGCTGGAGCGTGGTGAAGAGCGTGATGCAGCCGATGCAGAGCGCGGTGAACGCGATGAAGAAGCGCTTGCGAAATCCCGCCCGGTCGGCCAGCGCCCCCAGGATCGGTCCCGAGAGTACCACGAGCAACAGCGACATCGAGATGGCACGGCCCCACCAGAGATCGCCGAGCCCGTGCTCGTTCCCGACGATGTGGGACACATAGTAGACACCGAAGACGGCCACGACGATCACCGCCGAATAGGCGGAGTTGGCGAAATCGTAGAGGCACCACGCGAGGATCCGCTTCACGGCCGGCAAAATGGCGCGGCGTAGATGGCCCCGCTAGTTTGAAAGCCGTGCCCTGGATGGTCTACCTGCTCCGCTGCCGCGACGGCTCCCTCTACACCGGTATCACCAACAACCTGCCGCAGCGGCTCGAGTCGCACCGGCGTGGCAAGGCCAGCGCGTATACGCGCGCACGTCTCCCGGTTTCCCTTGCGTATCAGGAACTCGCATCTGACCGTGGCAGCGCGCTGAAGCGCGAGGCCGCGATTCGGCGTCTCTCGCGCGCCGAGAAAGTCGCGTTGTGCGTGGCCGGGACGTAGGGCTCGCCGGCATCGCGGTGGTCATTGCCGGGTTGTGCGTGTGGGCGGCGTTTTGGCAGCTCGACCGGCTCCACCAACGACGCGTCCGGAACGCGGCGAGCGCCGCGCGATTGGCCCTCCCGTCACTCGAGGTCCGGGGCACGACGACCGCGGACAGCGCAGAGCAGCGGCGCGTCGTCGCGCACGGCGTCTACGACTTCGCGGCCGAGGAGACCTGGGTTGGACGCAGCTTCCAGGGGACGCCGGGCGTTGCGTTGATCACGCCGCTCCGCCTGGCGGACGGCTCAGCGGTGCTGGTCGATCGTGGCTGGGCGCCTTCGCCGGATGCCTTCCACGTCGATCACACGCTGTACCGGGAGCCCGATACGGCCACGGTCACGGGGATCGCATTGATTCCTCCACGTGGGCGTGGGGCCGTGAGCGTGGCGGGATTTCTGCCGTTCGTCATCCAGCTCGATACGCGAGACCCGGTGGCCGGCCTGCCGCGGCGCTGGCCGCCTCCCGCCTTCGACGACGGCCCGCATCTCTCCTACGCCATCCAGTGGTTCAGCTTTGCGTTGATCGCGCTGGTGGGGACGGCTGTATTGATTCGTAGAGGTCGTTGAGCAGCTCACTCCCGCGCTCGATCCGCGCCTCGTCGCGTGCATTGCGTTTGACGACTCCGGCGATCATCCGGTCGAACCCCGGCGTCTCGGCGCGGCCGAACTTCCCATCCTTTACGTCGACGTCGTGGACCATCTCGGCGATGAGGCGCAATGCGTCGTCCTGTTCCAGCCCAAAGCGCTGCCGCAGCACCTCGAACGTGCAGCGGTCGCCCTCATGGGTGTAATCGCCGTCGAACATGTCGAAGCTGACCGCGCCTTCGCGGGCGTCCCCGAACGCAAAGCGGGCTTTCGGGTCGATGAATCGCTTGATGAGCCAGGCGGAGGCGATGCGATCTACGTGGACATCGGGCCGGGTGATCCAGGTTTGTCGCACCGGTGAGCGCTCCCCGCGTTGCTTGCGGCCCTTGGTACTCCGGCCTTTGAGCTTTGCGACGGCAGCCTCAGCGGCCTTGCGCCCGCCGGCGCTGAAATGATCGAGCTCCGCGATGTCGCGCAGGCGGCGTTCAAGTCGCGCGGCGTCTGCCGGCGATTCGATTCTCTCCGCGGCCCGCGCCACCTCGGCGTAGTCGGCGTCTCGAGCCGTCCGGAACAGCGACTCGACCTGGGCGTCGGACAGGCCGTCGACGAACGCCGCGCGGCACACCGATGCTTCCCCGCCTCCGGCGGTGATTTCCTTGCGGAGCCATTGGAAATCCTCGCTGGCCTGGGCGGTGAAGGGCAGGGCGTACACCGAATTCTTGATCGCGACGGCGCCGAGTCCCTGCAGGCGTCGCCAGATCTTCACGCGGAAGTAGTCCGGCTTCGGCGGGAGCTGATGGATGAGCAGCAACCAGCGTCCCCCCCCCGCGTCTTTCACAGCCAGAGATTCCGGATCGCGGACCCGATCGGTGCACCCCAGGGCGCCGCATCGGCCCCCAACTCTCCGGTGATGGGATTGAAGAAGTGCTGGGCGGCGACCGCCACTGTGACGGCCGCGATCTCCGGTTCGCTGAGGTCCTGGCGCGCGCGTTGGAGCGGCTCGAGGGGCATCCCCTCGGCGCCATGGGCTTCGCTGTAATGCGTCACGGCGTCAGCGAACCGCAGCGCCGCGCGCTCGCGCTGCGAAAACAAGGAGCTGGTTTCGTATCGCGGCAGCGTGCGCAACGCTTCCAGCGGCAGCTGCGCCTCGCGCCAGAGATGCCGGCCTCGATCGATGCACCAGCGGCAGCCGCTACGCTCAGCGGCGAGCTGCGTCACAAGCAACCGGAGCCGTGGATCGAGATCGGTGTTATCGCGATAACGGGCGAGGGCGGCATAAGCGGGGAGGACGCGCGCGCCGGTTGGTGTCACCCGATTTTCGGAGGAACGCATCAGGGCGCGCCAGATCTTTATCACGATTGTATCCATTGAATGATTCAATTGTATCATGGCCTGATGGAACATGGCAAGAGGCAGGTGGGCCCCGTTTTCGGGATTCTGCCGGTTCGAGCGGGTAGAACTACCGTTTTGACCTGAGTTTAGCGATATTGCCCGACCCCCAAAACGGCCAATATGGCCTATAAGGAGCCTACATGGCGGCAGCCCTCCCCCTGAAGCGTCCCGTCAAAGTTGGAGAATTGGTTCGGCGCCGGTTGCGCGAGCTGAAGCGCACCCCGCGTGAGCTGGCGGATGCGGTTCAGGTGTCCGAGATCTATATCGCTGACCTCGTTGCGGGGCGGCGGCGTCCTCCGGCCCCTGGTCGGATGGATGTCTACGCGCCCATGACCAAGTTCCTCAAGCTCCATCGGAACGACCTCCCCACCTGCGCGAAGGCTGAGCGGGACGGCGAGACCAAGAGCAAGCGGCGGCCGCATCCGGAGATCCGGCGGCAATTCCTTGCTCTCAGTCTGGACCCGGCCCGGGCTCGTGTCCTGGCGCGGCGGCTGGGCCGCAAGGATGGCGTCACGCTCGAGCGGGTTATTGTGGGTCGGCTGCTCGAAGTGGCGCAGGGGTTCGTGCGCCGCCAGCTCGATGACGATGTGGGTATCCGCATCGCCGCGAGCCGCGACGGCTGCACCTACCTCGAGATGCGCATGAAGCTGATGGAATTCCTCGACGCGACGCCCGAAGGGCTCACGCCCGAGGACGGCGAGGAGTTCGTGCGGCCGCGGATCGCCGGCTGGGATATCGATCTCGACACCCATGCCATGCGGATCGTGCTGCGGTCGCAGGATCCGGCACCCCGACAGGTCCGGGCGCTGAGTATCTAATCGGTCGAAGGCGGTCGAAGGCGGTCGAAGGCGGTCAAGGTTCTGTCTTGACCGCCTTTTTCTTTGGGTCCAGCTTCAACCCGCTCACGCACGCCGTCGTTCTCCTATCCGGAGCCTCCATGCTTGCCCTGCTTGTCGCAGTGTCGCTGGCTGTCCAGCAGCCACCTCCTCCGCCTGCGCGTGATACGACCAAGCGCGATACGACGAGGGTCAAACTCGACTCGTTGCCGCTGAAGATGGATCGGACAGTGAGCTTTGAGACGTCCGAGGGCACGTGGATATCGCTCGATGTATCGCCCGACGGCAAGACAATTGTGTTCGAGCTGCTCGGCGATCTCTACACCATGCCGATCGCGGGCGGCGCCGCAACGCGGATCACGTCCGGCCCCGGCTTTGATTCGCAGCCGCGCTGGTCGCCTGACGGCAAGCGCATCGTCTTCCTCTCGGACCGGAGCGGCGCCGAGAACGTCTGGCTGTGCGACCCCGACGGCTCGCATAGCAAGGCGCTCACGAAGGGCACGAACAACCTGTACGCCTCGCCCGATTGGACGCCGGACGGCAATTACGTCGTCGTGTCGCGGACCAGCGGCGTGCTGGGCAGCGTGTACGAGCTGTGGCTGATTCACAAGGACGGCGGGTCGGGCGCGGCGATGCTGCGCGTGCAAGCCGGTCCCAACACGCCGCCGCCGATGAACACGCTCGGCGCCGCGTTCGGGAAAGACCCGCGCTACATCTGGGTCTCTCGCCACCGCGGAGGTTTCGGATACAACCTGCAGTATCCGCTCTGGCAGCTCGCCATTTACGACCGGCAGACCGGCCGGCTCTACATCCAGACCGACATGTACGGCAGCGCGATGCGTCCGGTGCTGTCCTCCGACGGCAACTGGCTCGTGTACGCGACGCGATATGATGCGGAAACGGGCTTGCGGCTTCGCAACCTGGCGTCTGGCGACGAAAAGTGGCTCGTCTATCCCGTCACGCGGGACGATCAAGAGTCCCGGTTCACGCGCGACCTCTATCCCGGATATGCGTTCACACCCGACAACCAGGCGATCATTGTCTCCTATGGCGGCAAGATTCATCGCGTGGCGATACCGTCGGGGCAGGTGACCGACATTCCGTTCACCGCCAAGGTCGAGCAGCAGCTGGGTCCGATGGTCCATCTGCCGATTCGCGTCGACACGACGCAAGTGCTCGTGCGGCAGATCCGCAACGCGTCACCATCGCCGGACGGCAAGCGGCTCGCGTTCAGCGCCCTGGACCGGCTCTACGTCATGGATCTCCCGAGCGGGACGCCGCGGCGCCTGACGACAGACAGCGTGAAGGAGCAGGTCCCGGCATGGTCGCCGGATGGTTTGTGGCTTGCCTATGTGACGTGGACTGATGCGGGCGGAACGCTGAACAAGATCAGGGCCGATGGCCGGAGTCGACCGGTGCGCCTGACCTCCGACAGCGCCTTCTACGACACGCCCGTCTGGTCGCCCGATGGCGCCCGTATCGTGGTGGTGAAGGGGCCGCGGGCACCGCGGGCCGAAGAGCATGTCGCACCGGGATACGAGCTCGATTGGGTGCCGGCCGCGGGCGGCGCGTTGACCAGGATTTCGCCGATCAATGCGGCCGGCCGTCCGCACTTCAGTCGCGATCCCAACCGCATCTACATCTACGAAGGCGGTGAGGGCCTGGTCTCGATGCGTTACGACGGCACCGACCGTCGGGCGCACATCCGCGTGACCGGCTACACCTACCCCGGCCCGGGCGCCGAGCCCAACAATGCCGACGAGATCCTCATCAGCCCGGACTCCGATCGCGTCCTGGCCCAGGTCGGCAATTACGTGTACCTGGTGACACTGCCGCTCATCGGCGGCCAGACACCGGTCGTGAACGTCTCCGATCCGTCCTCCGCCGCATTCCCGACCAAACGGCTCACGATGATCGGTGGCGACTTCATCGGATGGACGGGCGATGGACGCCAGGCGTTCTGGTCGATCGGCCGCTCATTCCTGAAGTGGGATGCCGCGGCAGCGGACTCGATGGACAAGGTGAAAGCGCGGACCGACTCGATCCGGGCTGATTCGCTGAAAGGTGACGCGTTCAAGGCGCTGGCCGATTCGGTCCAGAAGCGCCTCAAAGCGCGCGCGGATTCGTTGTCCAAGCAGCCGGCCTACGAGCCGCAGCGTGTGGATGTCGCGATCCGCGTCCCGCGGGACATTCCGCGCGGCACGGTCGTCCTGCGCGGCGCCCGCATCGTCTCGATGAAGGGCGACGAAATCATCGACAACGGGGACATCGTCGTCACGGACGATCGCATCGTATCGGTCGGCGCACGCGGCGCGGTGCCGGCTGGTGCGCGGGTGATCGACGTGAGCGGCAAGACCATCATTCCGGGATTTGTCGACGTGCACGCCCACCCGTGGCCGACGTGGGGCATTCACGAAACGCAGGTGTGGAAATACCTCGCCAATCTCGCGTGGGGCGTGACGACAACCCGCGACCCGCAGACCGCGACGACCGACGTGCTCACGTACGCCGATCTCGTGGAGACGGGAGAGATCCTCGGGCCGCGCATCTTCCACACCGGTCCGGGCGTCTTCTGGGACGAGGACTTCAAGAGTCTCGAGGACACCAAACAGGCGCTGCGGCGCTACAGCGAGTTTTATCGCATCAACACGATCAAGATGTACATGACCGGCAACCGCAAGCAGCGGCAGTGGGTCATCATGGCGGCGAAGGAGCTGGGCCTCATGCCGACGATCGAGGGCGGGCTCGACTTCAAGATGAACCTGACCGCCGTCATCGATGGCTACCCCGGATCGGAGCACAGTTACCCGATCATGCCGTTGTACGACGATGCGGTGAAGCTGGTCGCGCAGTCCGGCATCACGTACACGCCGACCTTGCTGGTGTCCTACGGCGGCCCGTGGAGTGAAAACTTTTTCTACGAGCGCTACGACATCCACGACAATGCCAAAGTGCGGCGCTTCATGCCGCACGATGAGATCGATCAGCGCGCCGAGCGGCGGCCCTGGTTCCGCGAGACCGAGTACGTCTTCCCGCGCATCGCGGCGTCGGCGAATGCAATTCTGCAGGCCGGCGGCTTCGTCGGTCTCGGCGGGCACGGCCAGATGGACGGCCTCGGCGACCATTGGGAGCTGTGGGCGATGGCCGCCGGTGGGATGAAACCGCACGATGTGCTGCGCGTGGCGACGATCAACGGCGCGCACGCGATCGGCATGGAGCAGGATCTGGGCTCGATCGAGCCGGGCAAACTGGCGGACTTGATCGTGCTGGACGCCAATCCGCTCGAAGACATACACAACACGAATACGGTTCGGTACGTGATGAAGAATGGACGGTTGTATGAAGGAGAGACGCTCAACGAGGTTTGGCCACGCCAGCGCCAGTTGCCCCGGATGTGGTGGTGGGGCACTGAGCCTGGCGCCCGGGCCGAGACGCTGAGGTAAGACGTAGACGCCAAAGGGCCTGAGTGGTGAACAGCCACTCAGGCCCTTTGTTTGTGACGGCCTGGTAGTTACCTTTGTCGGCGCAAGGAACCGCGAGCTGGCATCCTATCTTGGACAGTCCCGCTCAGGGACTCCGTCGCTGAACACACGCACGGTTTTTCTCCCCAGGTTCAAAAAACTGAAGCAGCGCTGATGACGGGGTGACATTGGGTCATCTCGCAGCGCGCGTGTGTGGGTCTAGACGTCTCGACGTCTAGACGCCTAGACGTCTAGGAGTATTATGCCATTTGCATCACTGGGCCTAGCGCCCGAACTGGTTCGCGCCGTCGCCGATGAAGGCTACGAGCAGCCAACCCCCATCCAGGCGGAAGCGATTCCCCTGGCCCTCGCGGGCCGAGACCTCATCGGCTCCGCACAGACCGGCACCGGTAAGACGGCCGCGTTTGTGCTCCCCATTCTCCAGCGGTTGTCCCCGGGAGAGCGCGGCACGTTGCGCGCGCTGATTCTCGTGCCGACGCGCGAGCTGGCGGAGCAAGTCGTCACCAGCATCAAGGCGTATGGGCGCCACACCCATCTCAAAGGCGCAGCCGTCTACGGCGGCGTCGGGATGGAGCCGCAAACCCGCGCGTTGAAACATGGCGTCGACATGGTCGTCGCCACGCCGGGCCGCCTGCTCGATCACATGGAGCGGGGCCACGTCGATTTCTCGCAGCTCGAGGTGCTGGTCCTCGACGAAGCCGACCGCATGCTGGATATGGGATTCGCACCCGACGTGAAGCGCATCCTGAGCGCCCTGCCTGAGGAGCGTCAGACGATGCTCTTCTCGGCGACGATCTCGCCCGAAGTGGACGCGCTGGCGCGGCGTGCCCTGAACGGCCACGCCTCGGTCGAAATCGGCCGCCGGGCGCAGGCCGCCGACGGCATCGAGCACGTCATTGTCGCCGTGGACAAGCTGCAGAAGCGCGGCGCGCTCGCGTCCATCCTCAAGGCCAAGCCGGCCGGACAGACGCTGATCTTCACCCGCACCAAGTACGGGGCGGACAAGCTGGTCACCTTCCTCAAGCGTGAGGGCATCGCGGCGAACGCGCTGCACGGCGATAAGGCGCAGAGCCAACGCCAGCGCACGCTCGACGCCTTCCGCTCGGGCGCGGCCGAGAACCTCGTGGCGACGGACATCGCCGCACGCGGCATCGACGTCGACGGCATCCGGATGGTCGTGAATTTCGACGTGCCGCAGGACGCCGAGGTGTACGTCCACCGCGTTGGGCGCACCGCCCGCGCCGGCGCGCTCGGCTTGGCGCTGACGCTCATCTCACCGGATGAATGGCTGTTGATGGCGGACGTCGAGCGGCTAATCGGGCAGAACTTCCCGCGGGAAGTGATCCCAGGATTCGAGCCGTCCGTGTCGCCGCTGCAGCCCCGGCAGGCCATCGCCGAGGCGCCGCGGCCGGAGCGGTCGCTGCGGCCGCGCCGAGGCGGCAAGAAGCGCCGCTAGACGCGCTAGTCTTTCGTTTTCAGCGTGCGGATAAAGTTCGCGACCGGGGTTGCCGCCAGGGTCATCAAGCGGATGCTGCCGCGTGATGCGAGCTCCACCGACACCTTGGCGATGGTTTCGTTGTCCGGACAATCCACGATGCTGACGAAGTCGTAGGGGCCGAGTACGGCGTATTGCGCCGTGACCTTGGCCCCGAACTTCTCGATCTCCTTGTTCACTTCCTGCAGCCGCTTGGGATTGCTCTTGAGCGCCTTGGCGCCCTCATCCGTGAGGTTGGAGAGGAGCACGTACGTTGGCATAGGGCCTCAGCTCCGTTTCTCGATTGCGACGTAATCCCGCTTGGCGGGCCCGGTGTACACCTGGCGCGGCCGGGCGATCTTCTGCTCCTTGTCGAGCAGCATCTCCTGCCACTGCGCCAGCCAGCCGGGCGTACGGCCGATCGCGAACAGCACGGGGAAGATGTCCACCGGAAACTTCATCGCTTCGTAGATAATCCCCGAATAAAAGTCGACGTTGGGATACAGTTTGCGCGTGACGAAGTACTCCTCCTGGAGCGCGATGCGCTCCAGCTCGATCGCGATGTCGATCAGCGGATTCTTGCCCGTGACGTCGAACACCTGCTCGGCGATCTGTTTGATGATCTTGGCCCGCGGATCGAAGTTCTTGTACACGCGGTGCCCGAAGCCCATCAGCCGCACTTCGCCCTTCTTGACGCGCTGGAGGTAGGCGGGGATCGCCTCGATCGAGCCGATCTCGCGCAGCATGCGCAGCACTTCCTCGTTTGCGCCGCCGTGCAGCGGCCCGTACAGCGCGGCCGCGGCGCCGGCCATGCACGAGTAGGGATCGGGATGCGAAGACCCGATGCCGCGCATCGCGCTGGTCGAACAGTTCTGCTCGTGATCGGCGTGGAGGATGAAGAGGACGTCGAGCGCCCGCTCCAGCACCGGGTGCGGGCTGTATTTCACCTCGGTCGTCTTGAACATCATGTTCAAGAAATTGCCGGTGTAGCTGAGATCGTTGTCTGGATAGGCGTATGGCATGCCGACGGAATGGCGATGCGCGAACGCCGCCAGGGTCGGCGTCTTGGCGATCAGGCGGACGATCTGATTGCTCCGCATCTTCTCGTCCGAGATCTTCTTAGCCTCGGCGTAGAACGTCGAGAGCGCGGCTACGGCGCTGACGAACATGCCCATCGGATGAGCGTCGTGATGGAAGCCGTCGATGAATTTCTTGATGTTCTCATGGATGATCGTGTGGTGCGTCACCTGGAACACCCACGCGTCCAGCTCTGCCGCCGCCGGCAGCTCCCCATGCAGCAAGAGATAGGCGGTCTCGAGGAACGTGCTCTTCTCCGCGAGCTGCTCGATCGGGTAGCCGCGGTAGCGGAGGATCCCCTTGTCGCCGTCGATGTAGGTGATGGCGCTACGGCATGCCGCCGTGTTCATGAACGCCGGGTCGTAGGCCATCAATCCGAAATCGTCTTCCGACGCCTTGATCTGCCGTAAATCGGCGGCGCGGACGGTTCCGTCCTGAATCGGGAGCTCGTAGCTCTTCCCGGTGCGGTTGTCGACGACGGTGAGCGTGTCCTTCGGCACTGCGGGTCCCTGGAATTGGGGAGTCGAAAAGATAACCCCTACATCGACGGGAAGAGACGTCCTTTACCGTCTTCTAGCGTCATCCTATCTTCACCACGTGGCTACCCCGGCGCGCCCAAGTCTCTACCCGACACGATCGAGTGCGGGAGCATTGTTGGGCCAGCAGCTCGGCGCCCGCGGCTATCAGTCCTGCATTTTGCTGGGGATCACGCCGGAAGGCGTCGAGATCGCGGCCCATGCCGCGAAGGCGATGGGTGCGCAGTTCGACGTGATTGTCGCGTCGTTCATCAAGCTCGGCACCAATCTGGCGCCCGTCGGCGCAATGGCCGAGTCGGCCCCCGCCGAGATGGATCCCGACTTTCAGCCGGGGATGAATCTCCTCGAGAAACTGCAGGCCGCGATAGATGAATCCCGCGCCCGCGTGAAGCAGGATCTCGTGTTGTACCGGACGCAGCGGCCGGTGAAAAGCCTGCAGGGGCGAACGGCGATTATCGTCGACGGCCAGATCGTGTATCCGTGGAAGGCGCTGGCCGCCGCGAAGGCGGCGGAGGGTTTAGGGGCGCGCGAGGTGGTGATCGCGACGCCGGTCGCGGCGCAGCCTGCCGCTGACCGGATTCGCGGCCGGCAGTTCACGCTGGTGTGCCCGAGTGTGGTCATGGAGCAAGAAGGGCATCCTTCGCCATATGGTGATGCTGGCGCGGATGCCCCGGAACGACTGAAGAGTATTATGATTGCTCATCAGGCAGCATGAATGATGGAACGATGGAACGATGGAATGACCTGCTAACCGCCACGCTCTGAAATCAATCGATAGAAGCCCCACGTCAACTTTCCAGCCACGCTTCTCAAGTCGTCGAGTTCTTTCCAGTCCGATTCTGACAAGTATCCCAACTCCTTTGCGAAGAGAATGGCGTAGGAGAGCTCAGCGAGCGACCCAAGCGCGATATCGAGGAAACGTCGAAATTCTTTCGGGCCTCGTTTCGCGCTCCCCTCAGCAATGTTCGCGGGGGCCGAGAAGGCCGCGCGGCGCATCTGGGATGTGATTCCGTAAAGTTCGTATTTCGGGAACGACTGAGTTATCCGGTACGTCGCGAGTGCGAGTTGATGACAACTCCGCCATGCATTGAGGCGCTGATACGGCATCATGGGGAAAAGATTCCTAGATCGGCTCGGAGTGCATAACCATTCTGCGCCACGCCGGAAACAAAAAAAGGCGGCCCCAAGCCGCCCTTCATTCCATCATTCCATCATTCTATCATTCCGACAGTTCGACGATGTCTCGTTCCAGCCACCGGTGTTCGCCGGCGAGAATCTCTTGCGCGAATTTGTAAGTCGGTACATCCTCGTTTCGCCGCAGCCCGTTGAATTTCGAGCGCACGCGACGCCGAGCCTGCCGGCAGAACAAATCCGCGAGCTTCACGGCCCGTTCGCCCGTCGTCCGGTCGCGCTCGTAGAGCCGCTGCGCGCGCGAGCACGTCGCGGCCATCGCGAACAGCTCGCCCGCGACGTCCACGAGACGGAACAGCACGGACTGGCGCAGCTCGAGCTTCGGCCCGAACCGAATCATCGAATGGAACACGCTGCGGGCGAGCCGGCGGCAGCTGCGCTCGACGAAGCGTACGTGCTTGGCGAGCCGGCCGAACTCGGCATAGCGCGGCCACAGGCTCCAGCCGAGCCAGCGCGTCGGATACCACCAGCCATAGAAGCCCGCGGAGCGTACGAGACCGGCGAGGCGCTGCTGCGCCGTCTTGCCGGGCATCACGACGTCGCCCGCGACCTGGAGGTGCTTGTCCACAGCCTCGCGCGCGATGAACAGATGCATGATTTCCGAGGAGCCTTCGAAGATCAGATTGATCCGGAAGTCGCGCATGATGCGCTCGACCGGCACCGGTGTCTCCCCGCGCGCCCGCAGGGAGTCGGCGGTCTCGTAGCCGCGGCCGCCGCGGATCTGCACGGTGTCGTCGATGATGCGCCAGCCCGCTTCGGAGTTGTAGAGCTTGGCGATCGCGGCCTCGAGCCGGATGTCATAGCCGCCGCGTTCCGCCATCGCGCCGCACAGCTCGGCGACCGCTTCCATCGCGAGCGTGTTGGCGGCCATCGAGCCGATCTTCTGCGCGATCGCGTCGTGCTGGCCGATCGGCCGGCCCCACTGGACCCGCTCAGCCGCCCAGCGCCGCGAGACCTCGAGGCAGCGCTTGCCGGCGGCAACCGATGAGATGGGCAGCGTCAGCCGGCCGGTGTTCAACGTGATCAGCGCGAGCTTCAACCCTTTGCCCTCGCCCCAGAGCACGTTCTCCTTCGGCACGCGCACGTTCGTGAACCGGATGACGCCGTTGTAGAGCGCCTTCAGTCCCATGAAGTGGCAGCGATGGACGACCTCGACACCGGGCCAGTCCGCCTCGACGATGAACGCGGTGATCTGCTTCTTCTCTTTGCCCTTGACCATCTTCGACGGCGTGCGCGCCATCACCACGAGCAGCTCGGCCTTGGTGCCGTTCGTGCACCACAGCTTCTCGCCGTTCAGGACCCAGGTGTCGTCGTCGAGGATGGCGGCGGTTTCCATCGCCGCGGGGTCCGAGCCCACGCTTTCCTCAGTGAGCGCGAACGCCGAGATCGCGCCCTGCGCGAGGCGGGGGAAGTATTTCTTCTTCTGCGCTTCGCTGCCGAACATCTTCAGCGGCTGCGGCACGCCGATCGATTGATGGGCGGAGAGCAGCGCGGTGAGCGAGCCGTCGACCGACGAGACGAGCTCGATTGCTTTCATGTAGGAGAGCTGCGAGAGACCGAGCCCGCCGTACTCGCGTGGGATCTTGATGCCGAACGCGCCGAGCTTTTTCAGGCCGTCGATGACGGACTCGGGAATCTCCCCTTCGCGGTCGATCTTGTCGGAGTCCACATCCTCGCGCAGGAACCGCTCGAGCTTGTCGAGAAACGGTTTGGCGCGGGCGATTTCGTCGGCGTCCTGCTCGGGGTAAGGATGAATCAGGTCCATCCGCAAGTTGCCGAGGAACAGGTCACGGACGAAGCTGGGCGACGCCCATTCCTGCTCGCGTGCCGCTTCGGCGACCTCGCGCGCCTCGTCGGCGCTGACCTTGCGTTTGGGTGGGGCGGAAGTAGCCATGCGCCTGTAATGTAATACTTTCCCCCGATGTAGTCTCCGTCCCGCTTCTTCTTGGAGATCTCGTGCGTCCGCTTCCCATCGCGCTTCTGTCGCTCGCCGCGGCCGCGACACTCGCGGCCCAGGCACCAGCACCGCAGCAGGTGCTCATCAAAGCCGGCCGGTTGGTCGACGGCCGTTCACAGCAGGTCCAGACGAATGTCGGAATCCTGATCGAGGGCGAGCGCATCAAGGCGGTCGGTCCGCTCGCGCAGATCCAAAGCCAGGCCGGCAGCGCCCGCGTCATCGATCTCAGTCAAATGACGGTGCTGCCCGGGATGATCGACGCGCACACGCATCTGCTGCTGCAGGGCGATGTGACGTCGCAGGATTACAACGATCAGCTGTTGAACCAATCCACGGCGTATCGCGCCATCCTCGCCGCGCGCAACGCGCGCATCGCGTTGGAGCACGGCTTCACCGCGATCCGCGATCTCGAAACCGAAGGCGCGATGTACGCGGACGTGGATGTGAAGCTCGCGATCAACAGAGGCGAGATTCCGGGGCCACGCGTCTTTGCCTCGACGCGCGCCATGGCGCCGACGGGGATGTATCCAATCACGACCGACAATTGGGAGCTGGAGCTGCCGCACGGCGTGCAACCGGTCGACGGTGTCGACAACGCTCGCCTGGCGGTGCGCCAGCAGGTGCAACACGGCGCCGACTGGCTCAAGTACTACAGCGACCGCCGCTACTTCTTCACGCCCGACAGTGTGCTGCACAGCTGGGTCAACTTCACCGATGCCGAAGCCAAAGCGATCGTCGATGAAGCGCATCGCATCGGTCGTCCCGTCGCAGCGCATGCGATCGGCTCCGACGGCATCGCCGCAGCGCTGCGCGCCGGCGTCAATTCGATCGAGCACGGCGACGGGCTGACCGACTCGCTGATGGACGTGATGGTGCGGAACAACGTGTACTGGGTGCCCACGGTCACAGTCGGCGCGCACGTCGTGGCACGGGGCGGCGTCTGGGTGGCACTCGTCAATCTCGAACGCAAGGCATTCGGCCGGGCGCTGCGGCACGGCGTCAAGATTGTCATGGGTACCGACGTCGGCGGCTTCCCCTGGACCGAGATCAATCAGGCGAAGGAATTCGAGTACTACGTGCAGTACGGGATGACGCCGATGCAGGCGATTCAGTCCGGAACCTCAGTGGCCGCGGCGCTGCTGGGCCAGGAGCAGAACTTCGGCGCGGTCGCGCCCGGACTGTATGCTGACATTATCGCCGTCGCCGGCGATCCCACGCGCGATATCACGGAACTGCAACGAGTCAAGTTCGTTATGAAGAGTGGCGCCGTGTACCTTTCCCAATAGTGAAACTGTTTGTCGTCGGGCTCCTCGGGCTCTCGCTGAGCCTTGGCGCCGCCCCTGTCGTGCCGGGACAACTCTCCCCGGCCGGCACGGGCGGCGTCGCTGCGCTGGCGAGCACCCTGCGTCAGCTCGGCAGCAACAAGCGCGTCCTGATGATCGGCGCGCACCCCGACGACGAGGACACGCAGCTGCTCGTGCTGCTGTCGCGCGGTCTCGGTGCGCAGGTGGCTTACCTGTCACTGACGCGGGGCGAGGGCGGCCAAAACCTGATCGGCCCCGAGCTCGGCCCCGAGCTCGGCATCATTCGCACCGAGGAGCTGCTCGCCGCCCGTGAGCTGGACGGCGCGCAGCAGTTCTTCACGCGCGCGTACGACTTCGGCTACTCGAAGACCGTCGAAGAGACCTTCCGCTTCTGGCCGCGCGATTCGATTCTCAAAGACGTCGTCGACGTGATCCGCCGCTTCAAGCCGCAGGTCATCATCGCCGTATTCACGGGCACACCCGCCGACGGCCACGGCCATCATCAGGCGTCCGCGATTCTCGCCCGTCAGGCGTTCGATCTGATGAAGGATTCCGCCGGCGGCCCGCAGAAGTTCTACCGCTCGACCCGCGGCGACCCCACGGCGACCACCATCTCGTTCCCGGTCGGCACGCTCGATCCGCTCATCGGGCAATCGTATTTCCAGGTCGCCGCCGCCAGCCGCAGCCGCCACCGCTCGCAGGACATGGGTCAGCTGCAGCGGGCGGGCCCCGCGACGTCCGGTGTGGCGTTGCTCGCCGCCAGGACAGCGCCGGCGGGAAGTAACGGCGGCGAGACGTCGATCTTCAGCAGCGTCGACACGACGATTCACCTGACCGGATATGCGGCGCTGATCGATTCGGCGCGGGCAGTGCTGACGCCCTGGCGTCCCGCCGCAATGGTTCCGTATCTCGTCCGCGCGCTGCGGCTGCTCGGTCCGGCCGACTCGCTGCAACGGTCGCTGCTCGAGCGGGCGATCAGCACGGCCGCCGGCGTCACGATCGACGGCACCGCGGATGACGGCATCGTCATCCCCGGCGAGCGGCTACAGGTCGAGGTCAACGTTTGGAACGCGAGTGATAGCACGGTGCGCGTGGACAGCGTCAACATTGCGGCGCCCGCCGGCTGGAGCCTCGAGCGGCTCGAGCTCGGCACGCCCACCGTGGCTCCCGGCGCGCTGCTCACCCGCCGCTTCGTCTTGACCGTTGCCAGAGACGCCGAGCGCACGCAGCCGTACTTCTTGCGGCGGCCGCTCACCAATCGTGGCGGCCTGTACGACTGGTCGACCGCGCCGCCGGACGTGCGCGGCCTGCCGTTCGAGCCGCCGCCCGTCAGCGCGCGCGTGCGTGTGATCATCCGCGGTGAGCCGGTGACGCTGACGCGCGAGGTCGTCTACCGCTATCGCGATCAGGCCATCGGGGAGATTCGGCGGCCCATCTTCGTCACACGCGACGTGGACGTCGCCATCACGCCGGAAGAATTGCTCTGGCCCATCGACGGCTCCGCGCACGAACCCCGGCACTTCATGCTCACCGTGACGAACCGGGCGCGCGGGCCGGCGACGCTGCGTACCGCGGTGATCTCACCGCAGGGCTGGCCGTTGATCTCGCCTGAAAGTCTCGCGTTCACCCACGAGGACGAGACCAAGAGCGTCGCCGTGTCGGTGGCCCCGCCCGCGGCCGACAGTCTCAGGCCGGGGACGTACGATCTCCGCGCGGGATCAGGATGGCTCGAGATCATTGACTATCCGCACATTCGGCCGCGCGCACTCACGCGACCGGCGGTGGCGCAGATGCGCGCCGCCCGGATCGCGCTGCCCGCGCTGTCGCGCGTCGGGTATGTTCGCGGCGCCGCGGACCGCGTGCCGGAAGCGCTGCTCGCCGTTGGTCTGCCGCTCGATCTCATCGGTGCCGATTCGCTCGCGCGCGGCGATCTCTCGCGCTACGATGCGATCATCATCGGCAGCCGGGCGTACGAAACCGAGCCCGCGCTGATCGCCAACAACGGACGCCTGCTCGACTACGCGAAGAACGGCGGTCTCGTCATCGTGCAATACCAGCAGTATCCGTTCGTGGACGGCGGGTTTGCGCCCTATCCGTTGACCATCGGGCGCCCGCACGATCGCGTGACCGACGAGAATGCAACAGTCACCGAGCTCGATCCGGCGAATCCCGTGTTCCACTATCCCAACGAGATCGGCACCGAGGACTGGCGAGGCTGGATTCAGGAGCGCGGCCTGTACTTCGCGCACACATGGGACACGACGTACGTGCCGGTGCTGGAGATGCACGATCCCGGTCCGCCGAATCCCCCCGCGGAGCTGAAGGGCGGTCTGCTGATCGCGCCGGTGGGGCGCGGGACGTACGTGTACAGTGGACTCAGCTTCTTCAGGCAGTTGCCGGCCGGTGTGCCGGGAGCCTACCGCCTATTCGTGAATCTGCTGGGATTGAAGCGGCGCAATGTTCCGTAAGGCCGTGCGTGGTGCGTGGTGCGTGGTTTTGCTCGTGGGCTGTTCGCGCGATCACCGCACTCCATTAGTCGTGTACAGTCCTCACGGCCGCGACCTGCTGACGCTCTTCGAGCGCCGCTTCGAAGCCGTGCATCCCGACATCGATGTCCGCTGGCTCGACATGGGCTCGCAGGATGTCTACGACCGTCTCCGTTCCGAGCGCGCGAACCCGCAGGCAGACGTCTGGTTCGGGGGGCCGTCGCTGGTGCTCGCGCAGGCCGCGCACGATTCGCTGCTCGACTGCCGGCGGCCGGTCTGGGCGGACGCGATCCCGCCGCGCGCGCGGGGTGACGGTGATTGCTACTTCGCCGCCTACGAGACACCGGCGGTGTTTCTCTATGCCGAGAAGGTCGTGCCGGATGCGGCGGCGCCCCAGGACTGGGATGACCTGCTCGATCCCAAGTGGAAGGGCAAGATCATCATCCGCGATCCGCTCGCGAGTGGCACGATGCGCGCCGTGTTCGGCTTCATCGTGGCGCGCGCGCTCAAGCAGACCGGCGATACGGCGGCGGGATTTGCCTGGTTGCGGCGCCTGGATGGGCAGACGAAGGTCTACGAGCAAAACCCCGCGCTCGTCAGCGAGAAAATCGCGCGCCAGGAAGGGCTGATTACCGTGTGGGACCTGCCTGACGTGCTGATCAGCCGCCGCCGCGGCATGCCGATCGGCTACGTCTTTCCCAAGAGCGGCACGGTCGCCATCGAAGACGGCATCGCGGTCGTGCGCAACGCGAAGCATCTCGCAGCGGCGCGCGCATACATGGATTTCGTCGGCAGCGTGGAAATGCAGCTCGCGGCCGCGCGGGAAGTCTACCGCGTCCCCGCGCGGCAGGATCTGCCCGCCGATTCGCTGCCCGAGTGGGTGCGCGATGTGCATCGCCGCATGGTCGTAGCGGACGTCGACTGGAACTTCCTTGCCGAGCACGGCCCGGATTGGATGCGGTGGTGGGACCAGCACGTGCGCGGTACCGGAGGCGGCCACTGACCCCATTCCTCGAAATTCGGGACATCGAGAAGCGCTGGGGCCACGGTGTGACAGTCGGTCCCATCACCCTCGACATCGCGCGCGGTGAGATTCTCGCCCTGCTCGGCCCGTCGGGAAGCGGCAAGACGACGATGCTGCGCCTGCTCGCCGGCTTTGAGGTGGCCGACGGTGGTCGCATCGCAGTCGCGAATGAGGACGTGACGACGGTGCCGCCCGCGCGGCGCCGCTTCGGCATGGTGTTTCAACACTACGCGCTGTTTCCCCATCTCGACGTGGGCGAGAACGTCGGTTTCGGTTTGCCGCGCTCGCCCGATCATGGTGCGAAGATCAGCGGGGCATTGGGACTCGTCGATCTGGCGGGGTTCGAACGGCGCAAGGTGCATGAGTTGTCCGGTGGGCAGCAGCAGCGCGTGGCGCTTGCGCGCGCACTCGCGCCCGAGCCGCGCGTGCTGCTCCTGGACGAGCCGCTCTCGAACCTCGATCCCTCCTTGCGCGAGCGCACGCGCCGCGAGCTGCGCGAGGTGATCAAGCGCATCGGCATCACCACCGTCTTCGTCACGCACGAGCAGGAAGAGGCGTTCGACCTCGGCGACCGCGTCGCCGTGCTCAACACCGGACACCTCGAGCAGACGGGCGTGGCCGACGATCTGTACGAGCATCCCGCCAACCTCTTCGTGGCCACATTCGTCGGTCGTGCCAACGTGTTTCGCGGCGACTCGGCCCGCGTGCTTGGAGGCAATGGGAAGGGCGTCGTCGTCGTGCGACCCGAGCGCTTGCGATTCGCCGACGCCGGGTTGCCGGGGATCGTCCGCGAACGGCGCTATACGGGGGCGGGTGCCTTCTTTCTAGTGGAAGGTGACGACCACGAGCGGTTCGAGGTGCTCGCCGAACCTGATGCCGCCCGCGTGGGCCAGCGCGTCTATGTCGAAGCGACACGCGTGATCGCCCTGTGATCGGGCGGTGGCGGCGAATCGACCTCGCGGCGGTCGCGCTCACGCTGCTGCTTGGCTGGCTCGTCGTCTATCCCATCCTCGTCGTCGGAACCGATGCCGCCGACGGGAGCGCGATCCGTGCCTTCGTCACGCGCCCCGGTGAATGGGCTGCGCTGTGGGCGAGCGTGTGGATTTCGCTGCTGAGCGTCATTCTCGCCGCCGCGATCGGGATTCCGCTGGCGTTTCTGTTCGAGTGGTTCGATTTCCCGGGCCGCAAGACGCTCGGCTCGCTCATCGCGTTGCCCGTCGTCCTCCCGCCCCTCGTCGGCGTGATCGCGTTCCTGTTCCTGTATGGCGAGTCGGGGTTCGTTGCGCGTGCCATCCAGGCCGCGCTGCATCTCCAGAACGCGCCGTGGCGGCTGCAGGGCGCCGTCGCCATTCTGCTGGTCCACGCGTACTCGATGTACGTCTACTTCTATCTGTTCACGCGCGCGGGCCTCGCCAAGCTCGATGTGTCGATGCTGGAGGCGGCCCAGGCGCTGGGCGCTGACGCGCGAACGACGCTCTGGCGCGTGATTGTCCCGCTGCTGCGCCCGTCGCTCGTCGGGGCCGCCATGCTGACGTTCATGACGGCGCTCGGCTCGTTCAGCGCGCCGTACATCTTCGGCGGCGGTTTTCGCGTCATGACGACGCAGATCGTGGCGACGAAGCTGAACGGCGATCTCTCGCTCGCCATGGTCGAAACCGTGGCGTTGGCGCTGGTTGCCATCGCGGGGCTCGTGCTGCTGCGTCGGACCGAAGGGGACGACATCCTCGTCGCGCTGGGGAAGGGCATCGCACCCCGGCCGCGGCCGATCCGCCGCGCGAGCGTCCGCAGACTCGCGACGGTGCTCGGTTGGGGATTCGCGGTGCTGCTCTTGTTGCCGCATCTGACGCTGCTGCTCGTGTCGCTCGTGCCGTACGGCGCCTGGACGACCGAGATCCTGCCGCCGGTGATCAACTTCACGAACTATCGCCGGCTGTTTTCGGAGGCCGAGCGACTCAGGCCGATGTGGAATTCGCTGTGGATGGCGGCGGTGAGCACCGCGGCCGCCGTGGCCATCGCGCTCGCGGCGGGCTGGCTGGTGGTGCGGCGGCGCGTGCGCTGGCGGCGCGCGATTGAAGCATTGCTGGCGCTTCCCTGGGCGCTCCCCGGCACCGTCTTCGCGATTGCGCTCGCGATCACATTCAGCACGCACGCGCCGTTCCAATTGCGTTTCGTGCTCGTCGGGACCGCGATTATTCTGCCGCTCGCGTATCTCGTCCGCGCGCTGCCGCTTACCGGGCGGGGCATCCTCGCGTCATATCGCCAGCTCGACCCGTCGCTCGAGGAGGCCGCGGCCAGCCTCGGGGCCGGACGGTGGCGCACGCTGGCGCGTGTGACGCTGCCGCAGCTCAGGCCCGGGCTCGCGGCCGGTGCGAGCCTGGCGTTCGTGGCCGCGCTTGGTGACATCGTCGCTTCCATTGTCCTCTACACTTACGAGACGCGACCCGTGTCCATCGAAATCCTGTCGAGCTTGCGATTGTCGGAGACCGGCGTAGCCGCCGCGTTCGGCGTGGTGTTGATGCTCGTCAGCGCGATTGTGCTCGGCGTCGGAGCGCGGCGATGAAACGGCTCTGGGTGCTCATGGCGGTCTGCTTCGTCGACATGATGGGCTTGATGCTTGTCGCGCCGCTGATGCCCTTTTACGCGCTCGACCTCAAGGCACCCGAGTGGCTGGTCGGTCCGCTGATCGCGTCGTTCGCGGTGGCGCAGCTGATCTCGTCGCCGGTGTGGGGCAAGTTCTCCGACCGCTACGGGCGGCGGCCCGCCATGCTCGTCGGCCTCGGCGCATCCGCTTTTGCGTACGTCATCTTCGGGTTCGCCACGAGCCTGTGGATGCTGTTCGCGTCGCGGGTCGTGCAGGGACTGGGCGGTGGGACGACCGGAGTCGCGCAGGCGTACGTCGCCGACACCATGGAGCCGAAGGAACGCGCCAAGGCGCTGGGCTGGCTTTCGGCCGCGACGAGCGCCGGCGTCGTGATCGGGCCGTTCATCGGCTCCGCGGCGTACAACTTCGGCCGGCAGGCACCGGGCCTCGTCGCGGCGGTGATGGTGCTCATCAACGTCTTCTTTGCGTGGAAGTGGCTGCCCGAATCGCGCGCAGCACAGGCACGGAGCGCCAGCGGCCACTTTGTGGTCCCGGAAGGGCGTTCGGTGCGACAGGCACTGCTCGAGGTCATTCGCCAGCCGACCACGCCCGCGCACCGCGTCATCTGGATTTACGTCGTCGGCATGCTGGCGCTCAACGTCGTCATCGGCGTCCTGGCTCTCTATCTGAAGGATACGTTCAGCATCAGCGCCAGAACGATCGGATACTTCTTTCCGATTTTCGGGGTGGTCGGCGTCCTGATGCGCGCGACACTCGTGGGATGGTTCAACGATCGCTTCGGTGAGATCCGGACGATGCAGATCGGCACCATCTCGCTGCTTCTGGGCCTCGCACTGATGCCGCTGCCGGCCGGATTGCTCGCGCCGGCCCGGGCGATGCCGTTCTTCATTCTGTTCCTGATCCTGGTGCCGATGGGGACCGCGTTGCTGTTCCCGGCGTCGACGTCGCTCGTGAGCCAGCGGACGGACCGGCACGAGCTCGGGTTGGTGATGGGCGCGCAACAGACCTTCCGCGGCATCATGAGCATTGTCGGACCGGTGGGCGCCACGCTGGCGTTCGCGACGCTCGGGCACGGCGTGCCGTTCCTGCTCGCCGCGGCGATCGTCTCTCTGGCCGCGCTGCTCGCGTTCCGCGAGCGTGCGCAGGAGCCCATGGTGGCGGCAACCACCTGACAATCGCTACTTTCTGGCCATGAACCTCGCCGTCTATTTCGCGCTCCTCGGCTGGGCGCTGAGTCCGGCGCCGCCGCGGCCCAAGCTCGTTGTCGTCATCACGGTCGATCAGCTGCGACCCGACTACTTCACACGCTGGAAGGCGCAGCTGACCGGGGGATTGGGCCAGCTGGCCACCGAGGGCGCGTTCTTCACCGACGGCTATCAGGACCATGCCGTGACGGAGACCGCCCCGGGCCATTCGACGATTCTCTCCGGGATGTGGCCCGCCCACACCGGCATCATCCGCAATTCCGAGGGCGTGCAGGACTCGCTGGCGCCGCTGATCGGCACGAGCGGTCCGGGCGCGTCGCCGCGCCGGTTCCGCGGGACCACGCTGTTCGACTGGCTCAAAGCCGCCGATCCCACCGCGCGCGCGCTGTCGGTGAGCCGGAAGGACCGCGGGGCGATTCTCCCGCTCGGGCGGGCGAAGGAACAGGTCTATTGGTATCAGTCGGGCCTGTTCACTACGAGCCGCTACTATGCCGACTCGCTGCCGACATGGGTTCAGGCGTTCAACGCGCGCCGTCTGCCCTTCAAAGCCGCGAACACGGTCTGGTCGCTGCTGCTGCCCGACAGCGCATACAAGGAACCGGACAACGAGGTCTGGGAGAACGGCGGCGCCGGGGTCGTCTTCCCCCACGCGCTGTCCGCAGACAGCATCCGCGCCGCGGCGGGGATCGCCGGCGTGCCCGCGATGGATTCGCTGACGCTGTTGTTCGCGCTCGAGGGCTTCGAGGCGCTGCACCTGGGCCGCAAGGGCACGGACCTGCTCGCGGTGAGCCTGTCGACGACCGATGCCGTCGGGCACGCGTTCGGACCGGACTCCCGCGAGATTCACGATCAGGTGCTGCGGCTGGACCACTATCTCGCCTGGTTCATCAAGCGTCTGACGGACCGGGTGGGACGTGATAACGTCGTCATCGTGCTGACCGCGGATCACGGCGTGACGTCGTATCCCGAGCGGACGCGCGCCAGAGGTGGGAACGCCTATCGCGTCTCGCTCGACACCGTGATCACGGCGGCGAACCACGAGCTCGACCAGCTCGCCGGCGCATCTGGAGCGCCGCGGGCGTGGTTGGAGTTCGACACCGGCATGCTGTTTCTGCGCGACAACGGCCGGTTCGCCGCGCTTGGAGTGAAGACCGACAGCATCCTCGACGTGCTCACCGCGCGCATCGCCCGCGTTCAAGGAGTGGCGCGCGTGATCAAGCCGGCCGACCTGGCGCGCGCCGACACCGCTTCCGATCCCGTGGCGCGGCGCTGGCTGCATCACCTCGCCCCGGATGCGGGCGTCGTTCTCACGGTGACGCTGCAGCCCGGGTCGGTGTGGAGCGCTGGCGATCTGATGATCGCGATGCATGGCCAGCCCACCGAAGACGACTCGCACGTGCCGATCATCTTCTGGGGAAAGAACGTGCGGCGCGGCTCGTACGCTGGTCGGACGAACACCGTCGACATCGCGCCCACGCTTGGCGTGCTGCTCGGGGTGTCGCCGCTGTCGCTCGTGGACGGCCACGCCCGCACGGAAGCTCTGGGACCGCGCAACTAGTGGCCGTCCAGAAGCAGACGGCGAATCAAGTCCGCCGCATCGAGGAGCTGCAGGGGTACGTGCGCACCGTGGATCACGTGAAAAAGCTGGTCGCCGAGCTCGAATCGAATCGTGCGGCGAAGCCGAAAATCATCAACGGCATCTGCGGCAACATCGCGCGCGAACTGTCGCACATGCGCCAGCGCGCGCTGACCGCGAATCTCGGCACGTTGCCGGACGTGGCCGGCCAGCTGGCGATCGTCGCCAACCGCGCCGGGACGGGGATCAACATGAAGGTGCGTGCGCTCGCCGACGGCGTGAACAGCATGACGATTCAGCTCGATCAGGCGCTCAAAATGGCCCACGAAGCGCCGCCCGAAAAAGACAAAGAAAAAGACAAAGGCAAAGAGAACCCACCATCGTAGCGATCAACTGTAGAGCGCTCCAGAAGCGCTTCGATGACGTCGTCGCAGTCGCGGGCCTCGATCTCACCGTCCGCGCCGGCGAATGCTTCGGGCTGCTCGGCCCGAACGGCGCGGGCAAGACGACGACGATCGAGATCCTCGAAGGGCTGACCACGCCCGACTCGGGCGACGTCGAAATCCTCGGCATGCGGTGGCAGGAGGGAGCGCCGGGACGCGCGCTGCGCGAACGGCTGGGCATTCAACTGCAGGAGACGCAGCTCGCCGACAAGCTCACCGTCAGCGAAGTGCTGACGCTGTTTCGATCGTTTTACCGCCAGTCACACACCGTGGACGAAGTGCTCGCGCTCGTCGAGCTCGAGGAGAAACGCAAGGCGCGCGTGGTCACCCTCTCGGGCGGGCAGAAGCAGCGGCTCGCGGTCGCGTGCGCGCTCGTCAGCAAACCCGAGCTGCTCTTTCTCGACGAGCCCACCACGGGTCTCGACCCGCAGTCGCGGCGGCAGCTGTGGGAGATCATCCGCCGGTTTCGCGCGGCGGGCGGCACCGTGTTGCTCACGACGCATTACATGGAGGAGGCCGAGCGTCTCTGCGATCGTGTCGCGATCATGGATCACGGCAAGATCATCGCTCAGGGAACTCCCAAGGAGCTGATTGCGTCCCTGGGCGCGGATCACGTCGTGGATTTGGCGCTCACGCAACCGGGCATCCCAGAGGATCTGGTGGACGTCCTGCGGGCCATGGGGGGCGTGACCGCCGTGCGGACGGGCGGCGATGGTCTCTCCCTCACAGTCGTGGAGCTGCACCGCGCCCTCCCCGCGTTGCTGGCGGTGCTGCAACAGCGCGGTGTGGAACTCTCGCTCCTCACGACGCATCACGCTTCGCTCGACGACGTCTTCGTCGCGCTCACGGGACGGCAGCTCCGTGATACGTGAGCATCCGATGTACCAGCTGGCACTCTCGCGGATGCGGGAGTTCTACCGCGAGCCGGAAGCGGTGTTCTGGGTGTTCGGCTTCCCAATCGTGCTCGCGTTCGCGCTCGGGCTCGCGTTCCGAAACACCGGCCCCGGGAAATTGCAGGTGGGCGTCGCCAGCGGACCCGGCGACAGCGCCATGGCCGCCACGCTCGGCGCGTCCCCGCGCCTCACCGCCTCAGTCCTCGATACAGCCACGGCACGCCTGCGGCTGCGAACGGGGCGGATCGCGCTATTCGTTATTCCGAGGGGGGGCGACTCCGTCGTGTACCGCTACGACTCGACCCGCACCGAGAGCGGCCTCGCGCGTCTCGAGGTCGATGACGTGCTGCAGCGCGCGCGGGGGCGGCAGGATCTCGTCGCCGTTCGCGACGACCGCGTAGTCGCGCCCGGGTCGCGGTATATCGACTTTCTGATCCCCGGACTCCTGGGCATGAATCTCCTGGGCAGCGGGATCTGGGGGGTCGGGTTCTCCGTCGTGCAGGCGCGGCAGCGGAAGCTGCTGAAGCGCTACATGGCGACGCCGATGCGTCGCAGCCATTACCTGCTGAGCTTCATCCTGTCGCGCCTCGTCTTCCTCATCGTCGAAGTGGTGGCGCTGGTGGGCTTCGGCTGGCTGTTGTTCGGCGTGGCGGTCCGGGGCTCGTTTGCCTCACTGGCTGCCATCACCGTCCTCGGCTCGTTCGCATTCGCGGGACTTGGCCTCTTGGTGGCAAGCCGGGCGAAGACGATCGAAGGCGTGTCGGGATTGATGAATCTCGTGATGCTGCCGATGTGGATTCTGTCGGGGACGTTCTTCTCCTACTCCCGCTTCCCGGATGTCATGATCCCGTTCGTCAAAGCGCTGCCGCTCACCGCGCTCAACGACGCGTTGCGTGCGGTAATGATCGATGGCGCTGCCGTGACGACGCTCGGCACGCCGCTGGCGATTGTCGTCGCCTGGGGTGCTGTGAGCTTTGTGATCGCCCTGAAGATCTTCCGCTGGCGCTAACTCTCGGGCCTGAATAGGGCCGCCAGTCTCCGCAAAAATCCCCCAAACGCGCCCTTCACGGCCGCATGGAATGCGCCGGCCGAGTGAAACCGCTCGTTCGGGTCGCTGCGGAGCGCGCGTCGCAAGACATCCTCCACCTCTCCCGGTACGTCGCGCCGCTCCGGCGATAGCGGCGGGACGTCGTCGGTCGTTTGCTTCGCGAGAATCTGCTCCGGCGTTTTCCCGGCGAACGGTGGCCTGCCGAGCAGTCCGAAATAGGCGACCGCGGACAATGAGTACAGGTCGGCGCGCTGGTCGACGCGCTCGCCCAGCAGCTGCTCGGGTGCGGCGAACTGCGGCGTGCCGCTGCGCGACGTCGCGCCGCCGAAGCGCGCGCTGCCGCGCAGCGCCAGCGCGAGCCCGAAGTCCGTGATCCGGAGTCGCCCGTCGGGGTCGATCAGCATGTTCTCCGGTTTCAGGTCGCGGTGAATCAGGCCCAGGCTGTGCGCGTGCTCGAGCGCCGACAGGGCCTCGTTCAGCAGGCGTTCAGTTTGGTCGAGCGAATACGTCCCGTGGCGTTGCACCACCTGTGCCAGGCTCGAGCCCGGGACGTATTCCATCGCATACCACGTCAGGCCGGCGCGGCCTTGAATGTCGTAGATGCTCACGATGTTGGGGTGCCGTAGCCGCGCCGCGAGCTGCGCCTCGCGGCGAAACCGCTCGATCACGCCGGGGTCGGCGGTGAGCGCCGGATGCAGGACTTTGATGGCCACGTCGCGCTCGAGGGCGAGGTCGCGGGCGCGATACACGCGCCCGAACCCTCCCGCGCCGATTTCCTCGAGGAGCTCGTAGTCGTCGCCCAGCGCGCGGCGGAGCCGTCGCTCGAACCCGGTCTCGGTGATGACCGGCGCCGCGGCCAGCACTTGAAAGGTGCCGGCGTCGGTCACGAAATCCTCGAGCATTTCGGTCGCCGTGTAGTAGCGGTCTTTGGGCACGCGGGACAGCGCGCGCACGATGACGCGCTCGACCGCTACCGGAACCGTCGGGCGCTGGTCCCGGGGCGCCACAATGCGCGCGGGATCAGGGTCGGGAGGAAATCCCGTGAGTGCGGCGTAGATATTCGCCGCCACGCTGTACACATCGCTCGCCGGTTCACCGGCCTCGCCCGCGCGGACCTCGGGTGCCATGAACGACGCGCTCGCATCATCCGCCTGCATCGGCGGGAGATAGGGCAGGCACCAGTTGGAGTAGCGGAGGTCGGTGATGACGCCCTGGCCGCCGGTATTGATCATCAGCGTAGAGGGCACGATGCGGCGCATGATGATGCCGCGCGCGTGGGCGTGTTCGAGCGCCGCCAGCAGATCCCGGATGAGGGACATGGACTGCGGGATTGGACGCGGGCCCCGGCGCAACGCATCGGCGAGGCTCTCGCCTTCGATCCAGTTCGCCGTGCGATAAGCGAACGACGCGATCTCACCCGCGGCGTAGACATGCCGAATCGCGGGATGGTCGAGCTGGGCGAGTGTTTCGGTCTCGCGCATGAACCAGGCGCGTCCCGGCGCCTCGGCCGCGAGATGCACCCGAATGGAGACCGGCCGCTTCAGCACGCGATCCCAGCCGTGATACAGCGCGCGATCGGCGGACATCGCGACGAGGTTGTCGAGCCGGAACGTGGGCTCGAGCGCGCGGAGTGCGTCGTCGAGCACGCCCGCCGGCGGCGTTTGCACCGCGGTGGTGGTGACGGGCGTCACGTTCTGACCTGAGCGTCGATCGGGTGTTTGCACGCGCGACAAATCTAGCCGCTCGTTTCGGCTGGCACGAACTCCGAGGACGCGGCAGATTGATCGGGATGGACAACGAGTACCGCGAGCCGCGACATCACGTCGAACGTCGCGTGCGCCCCGAGCGCCGCTCCGGGCTCGACCGGCGGATCACCGAGCGCCGCCAGCGCCAGGCCGCAGTCCTGGTAGAGCGGCGCGGGCGGTCCGAGCGACGCAGTCGCGTGGAGCGGCGCTCGTTCAAGCAGCGACGCCACTTGCGGGATCGTCGCGGCTCCGGCCTCACCTTCAACGAATAGACTCCAGCTTGACCGTCACGACGGCCCAGCCGTCGCGGCTCGCGCGAGCGTACCGCGCATCCCACAAGTAGACAGTCCCAGAGCTCGTATCCACGTCGGCCGCCAGGAACCTGGCGAACTGTGCCATCGCCCGCCCTTCCTTTGTCTCTTTGATTGCGCGCTCGACCGGCCGCGCGTACAGATGCCGCGGTAGCCGCCAGTCCTCGCCCGCCACCGTGTCCTGGCTGGCGTAGATCGCTTCCCATGTGAACGGTCGGCCGATGTTGGTGAGCGCGGCCCATGACGCCGCGGGGCCGAAACGTCGCTCGGCTACCTGACGGATCTCGCGCTTCCGTCCGCCGGCCACCACCGCCTGGGCACCCGCGTACACCACGAGCGCTATCAACGCAAAGGCAGCGACGCGTTGCCGCCCTGCGGGGCCGAACCAGTAACGGAGCCATCCGATCACGCCGACGACGCAGACCGTCGCGTACACAGCAAGGACCCACGCGGCCACGATGTCATGGCCCCAGGCCAGGACAAAGGTGATGGTCCCACCGACCACGACCGTCGCGGCGAGCGGAATCCAGTGGCGCTCCGCGCCCCACGCGAGCGCGACCAGCGGCACCAGCCAGAAGAACGGGTCGACGATCGCGACCCAATCGAGGTAATACCACGTGTTGTTCCACGGAAGAAACGGTCGCCATCCATAAGAGCCTTGCCAGTCCATGTAGAGATGGCTCGCGATTGCTGCGCCAATGCCGGCGGCAAGCCACGCCCATGACGGGACGCCGACCGCCCGACCGTTCCGGGCCCCGATCGACCGCGCCAGGCGCCACGCGACTCCGACGAGCAAGGTCAGAGCGACCATCTCGGCGAGCGCGCCGACCAGCGAGTGCGTAATGCCGCGATGCAGCACCAGGTAGTCGGCGCGCGTGCCCGGAAGTCCGATGAGGAGCTCGCTCACGTCGGGCACGTTTGCCGCCACGATGCCGATCACTGCGGCACGCGGCACGTGACGATCAGCGACGGCGCGCATCAGCGCGGCGCCAACGAGCGCGTGAGCGAGATTGTCCATGCGTGTACGATGCCGTGCGACCTCGCGGGTCGTCCAGAGCAGCCGTAGTTTCGATTCGTGTCGTATCTCAAACTGACCGATTCCACCGGGCAGCAGGTCGCTGAATCCTCAGGTGCGACGCTGCGGTTGGGCCGCGATCCCGATTCCAGCGTCGTCGTCCGGGGCGAGGCGGCGCGCGTCGCGTCGGTGCGCCACGCGGAGCTGCGGTTCGAAAATGGCGCGTGGCTCCTCGCCGATTTGGGCAGCAAGAACGGCACATTCTTGAACGGCAAGCGGTTGAGCACCCCGAGCGCCGTGAAGCAGGGTGACGTGATCCGGCTTGGCGAGTCGGGCCCCGCATACAGCGTCGCCACCGTGGCCGCCGGGCTCGAGCCCACGCTCGCCGAGCATCCCGGCCTGACGCAGCGCGCGTACGGGGTGACGTTGCTCGCGACCACCAGCGGAAAGCGCTTCGAGGCGCGTGGCACACGCATCCGCCTCGGCCGCGGCCGGGAATGTGAAGTCCAGCCCGTCGAGACGAATGACACCATCGTCTCTCGCGTGCACGCCGAGCTGACCGTCGGTCCGGGCGGTGGTTTGGTGGTGCGCGATGCCGCAAGCAAGAACGGCACCTATCTGAACGGCGAGCGCATCTCCAAGCCAATGCCGGTCCGGCTCGGCGACAAGATCATGCTGGGGCAGGGCGGGCCGGTGCTGCTCGTGGAGGGAATGGGGACCGCGCCGCACAAGGCAGTGCCGCGGCCACAAGCGGGAGCGCCGCTGGGCCAGAAGACGGTCATCGGGATGATCGGAGAAGCGCTGGCGAAGGCTCGTAATTCTTTGGCGTTCATGAAGGCGGTACGCGAAGACGTCGGCCGGGACGCGAGGCGCAAGATCCGCTGGCTGACCGGACTCGTCATCATTCTCGTCCTGCTGCTCGGCGGCGGCGTCTACGGCGTCTATTGGTTGCTCTCGAGCCAGGTCGAGAATACGAAGCAGGCGCTCAGGACGTCGGAAGATTCGTCGCGCGCCGAGGGCCAGCGGCTACGCCACGAGTTGGCGGCCGCGAGTGCCGCCGCGGCACCGGCTTCGGACGTCGAGTCCCTCCGCGTGAAGCTGGCTGCGGCGGAGTCGCGGACCGCGCAGCTACAGGCCGCGTTGGACCGGGCGCAGCAGGCTTTGGGGCTGCAGCTTGCGGCGGGGGAAACACGGCGTGAAGAAGCGCAGCGGGACCTGCAGCGCCTGCGGGATCAGCTGGCTGCCGCCGAGCGCCGCGCACCGTCCCAGGAGCTGATCGACAGCCTCCGGCACGCGGTCAGCTCGGCTGAAGTGCAGACTGCCAACCTCGATGCGAAGCTACGAGCGATTCGCGGGACCGATTTCGCGGGCATGGCGCAGCAGAACCAAGGCGCGGTGGGACTGATTACCGTCGCCATCGGCGGCGACCGCTACGACGGTACCGGGTTCATGATCAGCGCCGACGGGTACATGCTCACCAACTGGCATGTGGTCGCGGATTCCACGCATGCCGAGCCGGACACCTTGTGGGTCACGATGGCCGATCAGTCGGCCGGCCGGTATGCCGACGTCGTGGCCACCTCACGGGACCGGGATGTGGCGCTGATCAAGGTTCGGGGGTACCAGGGCTCTTATCTGACGGCGATCGACTGGGCCGGGACCAAAGCACGGCAGGGTGAGCCCGCGGCGCTGATTGGTTATCCCGCGGGGTCTGGGTTCGCGCGCGATCGAACCTCCATCGTTCGGACCTCCATGACAGCCGGGATCTTGTCGCGCGTAACCGCCGACCTCATTCAGTTCGACGGCATGACGACCGGCGGATCCTCAGGGAGCCCCGTGTTCAATGCTGATGGAGATGTGATTTCGGTACACCGGGCAGGTCTCAGGCAGGGGCCGGGATTTGCGCTGTCTGTCCCGGTGAAATACGCCATCCCGCTGATGCCGCCGGCGTTGCGCCAGCGGCTCGGCGTCTAGCTAGTTCCTCGAAAAGTCGACCGTCACCACCACGGCGCTCGGGTTCGTCGCGGGGCGGGCGGTCGTAATAACGGCCACTGTCTCGACAGCGTGGTGGCTCTCGATTCTGGAATCGGTAAGCGCCTGGCGGACAGCGGAGAGGGCTTCAAAGCCCTGACGAGTATCGACCACTGTGGCGGTGGCTTGCAGGGTGCCACGAGCTTGGGCTTCTGCATTCCGGCCCACCAGGGTCAGCGCACCAACCACTAGAACCGCCACGATTCCGAACCGCATCGCCTGCTCCCCTGAGTGAGTGCCGTTGGATTTCGGCTTCTTACTAAGGCAGGCAGCGTGCCGATCAATTGTAACGACGTAACATGTTATGTGACAAATAATTCCATGCTTTTGCCGGCAAGAACCGAATGCCAAAATGTGTCAATAATTATGACACCATCCATTGTTGCATTAGCTAAGTCAAAGTCCTATCTTCGCTTCCGTTTGTCAGGCGGTTTCGTCAAAGAATTTGACAGTGACTGGTATCGTGTCGGTTGGCATAAGCCTTGCCATTACAGCCTTCCGAAGGATGGAGGAGCCGAATGGCACTCCAACTGACTAATAGCTCGACACCAAAAACAGGAGTTACTGAAATGCGCAGCATCACGAAGCTGTCCCTGGTTGTGGCCGCCCTCGTCCTGACGGGCACGGCGCTCCAGGCCCAGACGAACAATGCCAGCATCACGGCGACGGCAAGCGTCCAGACGCCGATCAACGTGGTTGGCGCTCAGCAGTTGAGCTTCGGGAACGTCTTCCCGGGCGTGAACAAGACGATCGCCGCGACGGATCTGACGAACGCCGGCCGTTTTGACGTCACGGGCCAGGCGAGCACCCCGGTAACGATTTCCTTCACCCTTCCCGCGACGCTCGGTTCGGCTGGTAACACGATGCCGATCGTGAGCTACACGGGTGTGCATGCCCAGAACAACGCGCAGACCGGTGGCACCGCTTTCTCGCCGGTGGCTGGCGCGACCCCGACGCTGAACGCCTCAGGCGCTCTGTGGGTGTGGGTGGGCGCGCAGGTGCAGCCGGCGACGAACCAGGCGGCTGGTGTCTACACTGGTTCGATCACCATGACGGTGGTCTACTAAGCGACTGATTTTGGCGTCGAGCTGATGGCGCGCCGGCAGGGGATGCCATATCCTCTGCCGGCGCTGTCGCAAGGAGACGCCCACACCATGAAACGCGAACTCTCGATCGCACTCGGTGCGCTGTTGCTCGGCGCTGCTCTGCAGGCGCAGGGCAAGCCGGTTACCGTCACAGGGGTCCGCGGTGTGACGTTCGGCACCGTGGTGCCCGGTATCCCGAGCGTCGTGCTCCGTACCGATCCCGCCAACAGCGGGCAGTTCGATATCAAGGTTCCAAAGAGTCCGGTGTTATTGTCGTTCGTCTTGCCGCTGAGCATGACGGGCCCCGGTGGCGCACTCATGCCGCTCACGTTCGGAGCGAGTGACGGGGGCTATTCGATGACCCAGTCGATCGGGAGCCAAGTGGGATTCGACCCGAAGCAGCCGTACACCGCGAACGTGCTGCCCAATGGGCGCGCGTCCGTCTTCCTGGGGGGAACCGCGAATCCGGCGACCAACCAGCGGGCGGGAGCCTACACGGCCACGATCATCCTCAATGTGACGGTGCTGCCATGAGGCGCGCCGTCGTGGTGGCGTTCGTGCTGGGGCTCACCGGCGCCTCGCTCGCGGGGCAGGGCGTGATGGTCGCGCCGCACGCCGTGTTCATCGACCACGCGCTGCGCAGCGGTTCGGTGCTGCTCTACAATCCAGGCACCGAACCGGTCGAAGTCACGATCTCGACTCTGTTCGGGTATCCCACGACGGACTCGGCGGGCGGGATCAAGCTCGACACGCTGCCCGCAGACTCTGCAGCCTCTGCGCTCGCGTGGATTCAGGCATTCCCGCGGCGCCTCACGGTGGCCCCCAAGGAGCGGCAGACGGTGCGTCTGCTCGCCCGGCCGCCTATCGGACTGGCGGACGGCGAATACTGGCTGCGGCTCATCATCGCCGCGCAGGCCGGCCACGTGCCCATCACGGGCGTGGGCGATACCACGGCGATTCAGGTCGGTTTGACGCTCGAAGTACGGACAATCATCGGCGTGAACTACCGCAAGGGAGCGGTCACGACCGGCGTCTCGCTGTCGGACGTGCGCGCGCAGATCGTCGGCGACTCGGTCATCACGCGCGCCAAACTCGAGCGCCGCGGCAATGCGGCCTTCGTCGGCATGATTCGCGAGACGCTCGTGGATTCGAGCGGCGCGGTCCACTCGCTGCAGGTCGGCGATTCGGTCGTTCGGTCCTATCGGTCACCGGTGGGCGTCTACCACACGATGGAGCCGCGTCTCGCGACCGCGATCGCCCGTCCGGCGCTCGCGCGCGGGCGCTACTGGCTGCGGTATGAGGTCGTCGCCGAGCGTGAGGATTTGGATCCCAAGGTCGTGCTCAAGGCACCCGCGGTCCGTGATTCCGTGCAAGTGGTGATCCCGTGAAACGGATCGCGGTCGTCGCCGTGCTGCTGGCCTTGTCGGGGCGCGCGCTGCCGGGGCAAGGGGGCTCGAGCTCCGTGGCGGCGGACGCCGTTGTGGTCACGACCGGCATGACGATCGCGACTTTGCGGGACCTGAATTTCGGAACGGTCATCAAAGGCGTTGCGACGACCGTGGCGCCTGCGGCCGCAAACGCCGGTGAGTGGCAGGTGAGCGGCAGCGGCAACGCGTTCGTGATCATCAGTTTCACTTTGCCCACGACGCTCACGAACATTCAAGCGCTGCCCGGTTCCACGATGCCGATCGCGTTCAATGCGACCTCGGCGATTTGGCGTCGCTCGACGAACAATCCGGCGGGAGGCAACATCTTCAATCCTGCCCTCGGTGACGTGGGCCGGCTTGGCCCGCCTCCGAATTTCAACATGTACATCTGGCTGGGCGGCACCGTGACCCCCGCGCCCACGGCGAAACCCGGGATTTACCAGGGAAACGTCGTCGTCTCACTGATCTACCAGTAAGACCATGCTACTGGCAGCGCGTCTCTTGTTGGTGGCCGCGCTGCACGGCTACCAGGTTCCCCGGGACACTGCCCCCGAACAGGTCGTCATCGACCTGCGCATCGGGCGCATAACGGGGACGACCGTCCAGGCCTATCGCGTCCGCTCGGAAGTCTTGCTGCCCCTCTCGCAGTTCTTCCAGCTCGTGGAGATCCGGCATCGGCTCACCCCGGACGGCCGGCTTGAAGCGACGATGGATCCAGGCAACGTCCCTATCATCATCGATCCACGCAGCGACTCGATGCAGTACGGCGCGCGACGCGTGAAGATCGAACGGGAATTCATCCGGTACGAATCCAGCGAGCTCTACGTCGGCAGCGAGCGCCTGGGCGACTTGCTCGGTGTCATGTTCGCCGTCGACTGGTCCGATCTTACCGCGACCGTCATCGATGCGGGCAACCTCCCGATCGCGCGCCGCCTGCGCCGCGAATCAGCCCGCGAGGCGTACCTGCGGCGACCCGATGGGATGCGCGCCGATTTGACGTTCGGCCTCGAGCGTCCATCCTGGGACGGCGTCGTCGTCGACTATTCGCTGTTCTCACCCTCCTCAGACCCGCTGGCGGGGTCGACCTACGGCTTCGGCCTCGGTGCCGATGTCGGCGGCGGGTCGCTCGAAATGCTGGGCCAGAGCGTCGGCCCGGCCGAGGAGGGCCGCGTGCACGTCGATGCCTCGTGGACCGGGGTGTGGCGCGAGAACCGCTGGGTGAAGCAGCTGCGGTTTGGCGATGTCGCATCCACCGGTCCCCGGTCCCGCGCGCTCGAGGGCATCGCCATCACCAACGCGCCATTTGTCCGTCCGTCCCTCATCGGGTCGCTGCGCTACGCCGGCAGCCTCGAGCCGGGGTGGTCGGTCGAGGCGTACCGCGGCGGCGATCTCGTGGCTTTCGATTCGGCCAGCGCCTCGGGCGGGTTCTCGATCGATCTCCCGGTGCGTTACGGCGAGAACCCGGTCGACTTCGTCGCCTACGGCCCGTTCGGTGAGATTCGCGAGTTCAATCGTACCTACCGCGTGCTGACCGACCTGCTCCCGGCGCACCGGTTCGAATACGGCATTTCGGGCGGTCGCTGCCCGCAGCCGTCGTTCATCTGCAACACGACCGCAAATCTCGACATGCGTTACGGCGCGACCGGACGCTGGACGGTACAGGGGGGCATCGATCAGTACTGGCGCGACTCGCTGGCGAACCGCTTCCATCCTTACGCCGCCATAGCCGGAAACCCGACCAATGAGTGGGCGATCCAGAGTGAGGTGATCGGCAATGGACTTGTGCGCGGCGCGCTGCGCTACGAGCCATCGGTCGATCTGCGGTTCGAGGGCGAGTACGTGCACTTCACGGCCGATTCGCTCTCGGTGCTGGCCGTGCCGGGGCGGCGCGCGCAGTGGACGTTCACCGGATTCGTGCGCCCCAGGACGAGCCACGGTTTCTTCTTCTTTGATGGCCGCTTCGAGCGGATCAGCACCGACGCCGGCGTGTTGACCCGGACCCGCGTGGGAGCCTCGCTCCAAACGCAGGAACTTCGACTCTTGCCGTATGTGCGCACCGAACATGGGCAGGCGCCGGGAATGACAACGGGAGCGAGCGGCAACCAGGAGTTTGCCGGCGTATCGACGTTCATCATGCCGCGCGCCCGCTGGGGGACGTTCCTGAGTCAGACGCTGCTGCGCACCAACACCGAGATCGAGCGCCGTGCGGGCCTGGTCTCCTGGTCGGCGTTCGCGGCGCATTCGGTGGCGCGCGGTGTGCGGCTCGAAGTCGGCGCGAGCTGGATCCGCGGCGATGCCGGACTCACGTACACGGTCACCGTGACCTCGTACTTCTCGGCGTTGCGAGCGGTGACTTCTGTGCTCGCGCCGCCCGGCCAGGCGGTGAGCGCGACCCAGTTCCTTCAGGGCTCCGTCCTGTGGGATCGTCGCACCGACCGGCTCGGCGTGGCCCCCGGTCCTTCCCTCGAGCGGTCCGGCCTCTCGGGGCGCGTCTTCATGGATGTGAATGCCAACGGCATCCGCGATCCGGGCGAGCCCGGCGTGGCGAACGCGCGGGTCCTGATCGGCTCGCTCTCAGCACCGACCGATTCCACCGGCGCCTACCGCGTCTGGGATCTCGTGCCGTTCGAGCCCGTCATCGTGAGTCTCGACTCGGTGTCGCTCGAGTCACCGCTGCTCGTGCCGCTCTTTGCGCGGACCAGCATCGTGCCGGGGCCGAACCGGTTCCGCAGTCTCGACATTCCCGTCGTCGAAGCGGGCGTGATCGAGGGGCGCGTCGTGCGCAACGGCACCGGCGTCGGCGGCGTGACGCTCAGGCTGACCGACCGGCGCAACGGCCTCCGCCGCGCACTGGTGACCTTCAACGACGGTGCGTTCTACCTGATGGGCGTGAAACCGGGTGATTACGAGCTGACGGTGGAGGAACAGGTACTCGATGCGCTCGCCGTGGATGTCGAGCCGGTGCGCTTCACGCTCGCGCCCACGCCGAACGGCATCGGGAAGTCGGATCTGGAGCTGCGGCTCAAGCCGAGGTTCTAGCGGCCAGTTCCACCTCGCGGATGACGCTCTCCAGTTTGGAAAAATCGTACGGCTTCACGAGTGACGGGACGCCCGCGTCGCGCAGCAGCGACGACGTGTCAGTGGCGAACGTATCTCCGGTCGTGAAAATCAGTCTGTTGACCATCGCCGGATGCTCGCGCCGCAGGCCCTGCAGGAACTCCGCCCCGCTCATCCCCGGCATGCGAACATCCGACACGATGACGTCGAAGCGCTCGCGGCGCAGCGCGCGCAGCGCGTCGCTGCCGTCTTCGACCGCCAGGACGTTCATGCCGCGTCGCTTGAGAAAAGTCATCACGGCCCGGCGCAAACCCTCTTCGTCGTCGACCAGCAGGATGGACAGCGCTCCACCCTCTGCGGGCTCGCGTGCCGCTTCCGGGATCTCCATCGGCGGAGGCGTGGTGCGGTGCCGCAGGCGCGCGTCCCGCGGCAGCGAGATCGTGAACGTCGCGCCGTGTCCGGGCACGGAGTGCACGCCGATGCGGCCGCCGTGGTCGTGTACGATGCCGTAGCAGATCGAGAGTCCGAGGCCCGTGCCCATGCCTTCCGGCTTCGTGGTGAAGAACGGGTCGAAGATCTTCTCCTGGATGTCGGCCGGGATGCCGGGCCCGGTGTCGGCGACCTGCAGCTGGACACCGTCCTCGTTGGCGGTCATGGTGCGGATCGTGATGGCACGCCGCCCCGGCGCGGGAAGGGTCGTCAACGCCTGCTCGGCATTGATCAGTAGATTGAGCAGCATCTGCTGAACTTCCGACCCGTTCGCCCACGCTTTGGGGTTTGCGTCGTCCAGCTCGAGGTTCACGGTGATGTTGAGTGTGGTCAGGTGGTAGGAGCGGAGCGCGAAGGTGCGGCGCACCATCTCGTTCAGCTCCACCAGCGTTCGTTCCTTGCTTCCCGCGCGCGCGAACGCGAGCAGGTTCGACGTAATGCGGCCGATGCGGGTTGCCTCGTCGTACATCATCTGCACGGTGTCACGCTGATCAGGGGTCAACTGATCGAGCAGCAGCGTCTGCGCGAAGCCCGAAATGATCGCGGCGGGGTTGTTGATTTCGTGGGCGACGCCGCTGACGAGCTGACCCATGGCGGCGAGTTTCTCCGCCTGCTGCAGCTGAGTCTGCGTGCGGCGTTGTTCGGTGATATCGCGCACCAGCATCAGCACCTTGGGGATGCGGCCGCCTTCCCGGACCGGCGCGAGCAGCACCTGCGCGGTGCCATCGTTGCCGTCAGGCCGTGGAAACGGGACCTCGAAGCGCCGCAGCGACCCGTCGAACGCCGCGAGCAGATTCTCGCGTGCAATCCGGGCGGCAGGGCCTTCGAGCCATCCGAACGCCAAGCGCCTCCCGCTCTCCGGTTTCTCCTCGTTAAGACGGGCGCTCACCAGGCTGCGGCCCGCAGTGTTTTCGTCGAGCACGTGGCCATCTCGATCGACCACGGTGATCGCATCGGGGACCGCCTCCATGAGCAGGCGAAGATTGCGCTCGGCTGACGCCGTCGCGCCCAGCGAGCTCATCAGCGACCGCGTCTGATTGGCGACTTCATCCTCGAGGATCCGAGCGTAGCGGCGATCGGCGCCGAGCGAGTATAGGACTCGGGTCGCGATGATCGCCATGCCGACGCCGATGATCACGGCATCATCGGCATCGGGCACCTCGCGTCGGACGGCGACGATCGCCATGCCGGTCACGCCGGCAAGACCGACGACCAGGGCGGCGATCCGCGCGGCGGCGTTGCTCCCCTCGGCCGCCGTCGCGCGGCTGCGTTGGAGGTGCGTGCCGTACTCAGGCGCGAGCGCAGCAGCAGCAGCGATCAGCAGCAGTCCGGCATCCCACGTGAGGTCGAGCCAGCCGCCGGCGCGGTAGGAACCGCGCAGTGCCACCACGGCGTACACCTGGTTGCCGATGGCGAGCGCGACGACCCCGGGCAGCACGAGCGTCGAGGTCGCAGCGGGGAACACCGGGCGGCGCAGCAGGGCGATCAGAATCATCCACAACACCGCGATGGCGCCGATGGACCAGCCGATGCTGGTGACCAGAGCGGTGGTCGACACCTCGGTGGTCAGCAACGGCTCGAGCAGGTAGTCATACGCGAGGGCGCCGACCGTAAACGTGACGAGGACGCTGTCGAGGACGAGCTCGGGATCGGCGCGCCGCAGCGGCTGCCCGCGCACCAGCGTCAACACGCCGACCATCAGGCAGACGTAGATGCCGAGGAACCCGACGTCGGCGAGCGAGGGGTAGGGCGGTGGCGCGCCGCGCCACAGGTCGTACCACGTCCAGACGAGCTGGCCCACGAAGAACGACGCGCACCCAGCGCCGATCCACCGCCACGTCCGGCGCTGCTCCGACGTCGTAACCCGGCGTGCGGAGCTGTAGCACGCGAACGCCGCGAACGCGGCCGCCCAGCCCCAGGACAGGTCGGTGAAGAAGAGGAAGACGCGGCGGTCGCTCGGCGGGAACGCGTACACCAATACCATCGCCACCAGCGACACGAGGGCGATGCTGACCAGCACGCGAGCGGGCCGGCTGACAGGCATCATCGAACGGACACTCCGAGCCTAAATTATGCGCATTATGTTAGGCCGCCAATGAATCCGCTCGGATGGATGCGTGCGCCAGGCGACTCGCTCGCGCACTGGGATGAGTACGCCGCGCTGGCCAGCGCCGTCCGCTCGGACGGCCTGACGCACACGCTGGTGTGCGGGATGGGTGGATCGAGTCTGGTCGCCGACGTGTTCTCCCGGACATTCGGTACGGGAAACCTCCGGGTGCTGGACAGCACCAATCCGGATGCGGTGCGCGCCGCGGGTGCGGACATCGCGCGCACCGTGTTCGTCATCTCGAGCAAGTCGGGCAATACCGTCGAGACGCTTGCCTTCTACCATTACTTTGCGGCGCGCGCCCGTCCCGAGCAGTTCATCGCCATCACCGAAACCGGCACGCCGCTGGATACCATGGCCCGCGCACAGAAGTTTCGCGCCGTCATTCCGCACCCGCCCGACGTCGGAGGCCGCTATTCTGCGCTGACGGCGGTCGGCATGATTCCCGCGGCCCTCGCGGGGCTCGACGGCCGGGCCCTGCTCGAGCGTGCGCGTCGCGTCGATGTCGCGGCTGCACAAGCGCTCGGCACCGCCATCGCGGAGCGGGCAGGAAACGGCCGCGACAAGCTATGTCTGAGTCCCCCCCCGCGCATAGCCGCACTCGCGGATTGGATCGAGCAACTGATCGCGGAAAGCTCCGGGAAGAATGGCC